>JABAHQ010001044.1_pt2 | contig 58065 bp, 92 predicted proteins | sample 7062091 | NCBI WGS metagenome assembly JABAHQ01 (sample SAMN14534359, study PRJNA622989) | marine sediment metagenome | biome: marine biome [ENVO:00000428]; feature: marine pelagic biome [ENVO:01000023]; material: deep marine sediment [ENVO:00002113] | place: India: Gulf of Kutch | collected...
ACCCATCCTTGATCAGAAGCCCTACCAAGCGGCTCATTCGTGGAGGTGATGACATGGGCTATCGAGCTCCAAACCCATCCTTGATCAGAAACCCTACCAAGGAGCGATCTGCCAGTACTGCTACGCGGAAGGCGGGCTCCAAACCCATCCTTGATCAGAAGCCCTACCAAGGGCCGAACGAGAATCCAAATAATTTCGCACACATCATACTAGGTTTGCGAGAGGCTGGGTTTTGCGTCCACTTTGCGGCGACAAAAACTCCGAAAATCGAGCGTTCGCCGCTTAGGCGCTCGCAGATTTGGGGGCGACGCGGCGCAACTCGAGTCGCAGGCGTCGGTTTTCGAGCTTGAGGCCGCGGATCTCTGCAAGTAGCTTTGCCCGCTCGGCAAGAAGCTGCTCTATCGTCTGCTGTTCGGAGCTGGGCGGCTTGGGCACGCGAGCGCGAGCCTGCACTGCAAGGCGGTAGGCGCGACGGTGATCCGGATAGGCGCGGCGCTCGGCAAAGAAGCCTTGCGCCAGCTTCACCGCGGCTCCGATGCGATCGCGATTGTCGGCCTTGGACAGCTGGATCGTCATCTCGACGCCTATGGATCGAACTTTCTTGCGCGTGATGAGTTTCAGGCCGGCCAAAAAGGCTCGGAAGCGGCCGAGGTCGTAGATCTGGGGGTTGTGGTACAGGAAACGCTCTACCGAGCCGTCGTGGTGCTGCTCGAGCAACTGACCGTGGGTCTCGGGCAGATCGACAAGCCGCAGCAACAGCTCCAGCTCACAGCTCTGACCTTGGTGCCGAAGCTTTGCCAGGCTTTCGACCAGATCGACGTACCCGTTTGTCAGCGGGTTTGCTTCGTCGCTTGGACTTTCGCTTGCCGTTTGCTGCTTTCGGCGCGCTCGCTTCGGCGGCTTCTTCTCCGAAGTCTTCTCCGCCTTCGTTTTTGCCATTTTTGATCTCCTTGGTTGCTTTGAGGTATTGCTCGAAACGCTTGTCCCACAGAGTCATGTCTGCACCGGAGCGCTCGAGCATCGTAATGCAGGCGATGAAGTCGCTTTCGCGGGAGAACCCGCATTGGCTGCAATGGAAGGTGTAGGCCGCAGGGGAGCTTTCTCCCGGTAGGTCTTTGGCTGCGGCCGAGGGAGCTTTGACTTGCGAAGAATCCACGTGCTTGCAACAGGGGCATGTGGAGCTGATGTATTTGCTTTCGACCGTACGTGCGTGCCGCCCTGTGGTGTCGCACATGCGTTCAAGCGAAGTTCCGATCTTGTTCCAGGGGAACGACGGAACGTAGCGCAGATCTTCGGTGTCGATCTTGGTGAAGTCCTCCCAAACCACCGTGCCCGCACCCCACCGCTCGCAAAAGCGATCGACGGCCGCAGCTGCTTTTTGACACTCGGTTGCAACGAAGTTTTCCTCGCTGCGCCGAATCGTAGCTTCGGCCTTGAAGTAGCGTTCGCGACCGTGCCCGCGGGCGCCCTTGCCCCAATGCCCCCGCTTGGATCGGAGTTGGTTGCGACGCGACTTCATCTGCGCTTTGAACGCAAGGATGTGCGAGCCCGGATAGCTCATCCGACCGCCATTGCTCGAGACGGCGTACAACAGGTTGTGGCGTCCTCGATTGACGGCCACTGTGACATTGGGATCGGTTTCGCGTTTGGGTTTTGGCGTGACCGTGGAAAGAAGAAGGATCCAGCGGCCTTTCTTTTGAGCCCCGTCCTGCTCGCGAGCCTTGCGCGAAGTACGTCGCGCCTTTTCGTAGCGGATCTTCATGTCGCCAGTGATCGACACCTTGGCGTTGACGTTGCGCATTGCTTGCCAGGCGCTACCGCTGACAGGTACCGCAGCGAGGGATATTTGATGCCCCGCCAGAAGTCGCAGGTTGATTGTCACGCCTTGGGTGCTGATCTCCTCGATCGAAAACAGCGCGCCCGGGATTGCGATGGGCTGATCCTTTCGGTACATCGGTAGCCGCTCCGAGGGGCCGCGCTTGCGCCATTTCCGAAAGCGTCGATCAGCAATGGTGTAGCCTGCGTTTGCGACGCTCTGCGTGTGAAAGGCGCCGATCACACTGCTGCGACGCTCCATGAAGTCGGCCGACTTTTCTGCATCCGTCAGTTGTTTTTGCAGCTCCGCCTTCTTGTCGCCTGTGGCTTTGTCGACGGCGCGCTTGAGCGAGCGAGCTTTCTTGCGCTTCTTGTTCGCTTCCTTGTCGTACCAAGCCGCGAGCTCGTTGCGCTCGCGCACCATGACCGAATAGGAATTTGGACCAGACAGCGCTTTGTCCGGTTTGCCCTGACGCTTGGATTCTTCGTAGGCGAGATGCCGCGCTGCGTTTTCGAGCATACCTGCGTTGAGCAACCGGTGGTAACAGCTGCCAATGGCTCGCAACTGAAAGCCCAGGTCCTTCCACTCCATGTTCAGCGGCTTTTTGATCTCCAACTTGACCGCGCTCATGTAGCAGTTGGGGCAGCGACCCTCATCATCCTTCTCAGCGCTGCACAGTCGGCAAGCTTTTTTCATCGGCGGAGTCCCTTTTAGCTAGCAGAGAACTTCAAGGAGCTGTTGGATGCCGGCGCTTTGACCGGCCCTCGCCTAAGAGTATCGGAGCATACTCGGCATATCCCACAGCAGCCTTCGGCTGATGCAGGTCAGGATGGGTTCCCGTCTGCAACACTGGCAGACGGATCTTGGCGATATTCGATCCAACAGCTCCTTGAAGCTCTCTCCTTTCGCGTGTAGTGACGATCCAAATGCTTGAGGTATTCAACCTTCTGATCGTTTTCCTCCGATCGGGATTCCGTAGCTAAGCGCAGCCTCTCCGAGCTGCTTCAGCGTGAACAACGCATGCAGCGTCATGCCGTGCTTCTCGAGCATCGCATCCGCACCCTGCTGACGATCCACAACAGCAATTACGTCGCTGACTATAGCTCCGCCGTCACGCAAGGCATAGACAGCGTCCACAACAGAGCTGCCTCGGGTGATCACATCCTCGATGATTATAACGCGGGCAACTCTGAAATCTGTACCCTCGACTAACTTCGCCGTGCCGTAGGTCTTGGCTTCTTTCCGAACGAACAGCGTTGGCCTATCCACCCGCTGGGACAGCAGAGCAGCCAACGGAATACCGCCCATTTCGAGTCCGGCCAAGAAATCGCTTCGACTAAGCATGCCCTGGTAGGCTTTGGCGATTGCATCCACCACCTGCTGCATCAGGCACGGATCGCTTTCGAATCGGTACTTGTCGAAGTAGATGTTCGATCGATCTCCGGAGCGAAGTTTGAAATCGCCCATAAGCATGCAGCGGGAGTACAGATCAGCCGCGAGGTGAAGTTTCAAAGCATCCATCGGTTCAGATCCTGTTATCCAAATTCTGCTGTGTGGCGAACTGCACGTCGAAGGCGATGAGCTTCTTCGCGGTTTCGCTCGTTGGGATTGGCTGAGACGAGATCTTCGAGCGCCTTATTGTAGGCGCGATCGTTGAGCCACTGCGCCTTGCGCTTGAGTCGCGCAATGCGATCGTCTTCGGCGTTTGAGCTTTCTTGCTTCATTCGGGCCCTTAGCTCCCCCAGGAAGGTCATCCCTTTGCGATCGTTGTCACGTTCGGCTCGCGCGTACAGATCCTCGACAAACTTGTGCGCCGCAGCCACTCCAGAACGTTCGCGAATCTCACGCAACGTTCGCATAAACGTCATTATACCGTCGGCAGGATCGATCATGGGCGCAGTTCCCGAGGATAAAACAACAGTTGAAGTTCTTCGTCGAGTTGACGTTTGAGGGGGCTCACGATTCACCCTCGCGTTGCTTTTGTACGGAAGCGTCACTGAGGATCGGGTCTTGCCGCCCTACGCGGCCGATATCCGGGCAACGCTTGACTTGTCGAACGCGCCCACCGGCATCTACAACCATCTCCGCGGTGCATTGGTAGGCGTAGACTTTGCCGCCACGACCATCGTTTGCGGGCGCCATCAGCAATGCTGCGCCACAGACTTCGCAAGTCACATGATCCGCCGTAGCTACTGGCACGCCGAGTCGCTTGAGTGTGTCATGGTGAAACGTGCTCTTGTTGACCGCATCAAGATGTGCAGCTTTACGGTTGAGCGACGCTGCAAGTTCCGCTCGAACAGGTCCACGCACTTCACAGAGACTATCGGCGAAATCGGCGGGCTCCGTAGCGGTCCACAAGTACAGCAGCGTCAACCACGTAAGCTGGTCGAAGGGTGTTATCTCAGCCATGGCGTCGCAGCTGTTGAAGCTTGAGGCATTCTGCGCAAGGCCGCGGCAAAACTGGAGCCGTCGACCCGAAAATTTCAGAGAAGCGCACGGTTCTCCCACACTCGGTGTTTGCAATGTCGTTATTGCGCGCATGCGAGCTGTGCGCTTGCCCGTCATTACACTTCACCCAAACAAAGACCGAGGGCGGGTGCAGCGGATTGCGTGCTCGGTACGCGGCAAGCCATCGACGAATAGCCTCATAGCGCAACGAAGTTTGCGCCGCAGGGATCACTTCAGACATAGCTCCTCCGTGTCGTGTGTAGGTGCCGGTCCAACACACAAGGCACAGCGCTCGCCCGATGGCACCTGCGCACCGCAGCGATAGCAGGTATAGGTGGTGTGCCGCACTCGGGTGCGACGCTTGCGGAAAGGGTAGGGTTTGTGCCCCGGTTTCGTATCTGGTTCAGGATCGGGCATTGCTATCCAAGTGGTGTCGGATGATCACGCGAAGCTGAGACGCCAGCGAGCGGTCGTTTCGCCGCGCCAGCCGTTGCAAAGCCTCATACTCCTGCGACCTCACTTGCGTCTGTACCAGCCGATTTGTTGGCTTTTTCTTTCGAGCTGCCATCGAACGGGTTGCACGCTAGCGGATTATGAGAAAAGATGCAAGACACATTTTTCTGAATCTTTTGGCCCCCGCACCGTCGAGGCTGCCCCAGACGATGACTGACTCGAAACCTAGTACACCCCTACGGGGGCGCATGAATGGCGTCGCGGCGATCGCATGGGCGCCACTGCCGGAGCCAGCAGATGACTGAGGCACGGCTCTGCAAGCACGGGCTGCTCGACTGCTTGAGATGCGATTGGACGCACGGCATGGATCGCGCCGAGTTCGCCGATGCTGCGCACCGCATGCGATACGGTGAGGGGCTGCGCGCCGCTGCGCGCGAACGCGGCCAGCGCAGGCTCGACGATATCGGCGGCCGCATGGGGTGCCGGCCCGAGTACGGCCTGGGCCTGGCCAACATGCCCGGGGTGACATACTGGCCGCCGGCCGAGCAGATGCGGGCTGTTGCGCCGAGGTGGGAGCTGCCGGCGCGCAAGCCCGAGCCGAAGATGCCGGGGGTAATGGACGTGCTGGCGTTGGCGTGCTGGTGGTCGCTGGCGCTGTGCGCGCTTGTACTTCTGCTGGTAGGCGGAGCCTTTGACGCTTGGCTCGCCACGATCATGGGCTACGGGATGGCCTTGGTGCTCTGCTTCGTTGGCGTGGTCCGGCCGTGGCGGCCGTTCGTGCGCACGCTGGAGGCGCTTCAAGCGTGATCGTAATCCGACCAGTCAAGCTGCCCGCGAGGTACCTGTGGAGGTGCTTGCAGGTGTTCAACGAGGTGATGAACGCTCGGGAGCGATGGTACGGCCGAAAGGTCGACTAGCTGTCCCTTGCGCTGGAGTTGCTTGACGGAAGGGGTAGGGCCGGGGAGCCAACCCTCACCCTCTACCGAGCTTCAACTCCCCCTACCCTACCCAGGGCCGAAGGCCCGGGGCAAGAGATTTGGTATCGCAGCTGTCGAAGCTAAGATAGAGATCACAATGGTAAGGATCGCAACATTTGCAATCTTGCTTGGCGCTCTTGTTCCGTTGGGCCACGCCGCGGTGGACTTGCCTACACGCCTGGGCCAGCAATGCGTTGCCGAAATTAGCCTCAGCCCCCGCGTTCAGGTACCGAAGTCGCAGTGGCGCCGTCAGAAGCTCCAAGAGTGTAGGCTCATGTGGCATATCTTGGGGGTCAAGGTCGACTACCAACCGAAGGCGCTGTTCGAGCTCGTAGCCCGCTACAACAGCTTGTGGAAGCGCCCGGAACAAAGGCCGTGGGTTTTGGCCCTGGGACCGGCTCTGCGGGCTCCAGCAGGCTGGCCTGAGCAGCTTCGGTGGTCTCACTACCGGCCGATGTGGAGCGCCGTACACGCCGCAGCACAGGCGTTCTCGCAGGATCCTGGTCAGCACCCATGCCCAAGAGCCAATCACTTCGGAGGGCGCTGCGATGACGCCGATCACGCCTGCGATAGGGCACCCGCTTGCTGGTTGCGGCAGTGGTGTGGCCAACCACCCAATTGGTGGTCGCAAGCTTACTGGTACCGCCCAGGGCCGTGTCCGGAAACCATCGATGCGCAAGACGTGATCAGACAGTCATCCAATCTAGATTGAGCGCAAGCAAATCAGCATCCGCACCAGCGATATCAAGCGGTGTAGCACCTTGCTTAACCATATCGATCGAAGACTGCGCGCCATCGGATGCCCACGTAGTACGCCCATCCCACAACCTCGAGCGCTTGACGCTCCAGATGTAATCCAATTGAGGGTTACTTTCGTAACTCCCAAAATTAGCTACATCCTGAGCTTGCTTGCAAGCTTGGAAATGCTGTTGAAGCTGCAAATACGTCAAATCACTAGAGTGGTAGAAACAGCCTCCGATAAGAGCTGTACCTGAAGGGGCGCCACCTGCAACGGATTCCCCAATTCGCACACCGCTGGCATTGGGTACTGTTGCGGATGAGGCTAAACCTACGACTTTCCCATTACAGAATGCGAAGGAGGTCGCCCCGCCAATAGACATTGCGACGTACACCAATTGCATCGCACGAATACCAGGCCATGCATACGCTGCCGTTGTCCCCCCTGCGCCACCGGGATTGGTGTTTGGATCCATATAAGCTTTGATCCGATTGCAGAAGTCGGCGTCATCAGCCTCGAATGTGCCACCAGTGGGATCTGAATCGGGTACAGCGCTACCGTCATTTAAGTCGCTACCACCGGCCAACAGCAGCGTTCCATCACTAACAAAAGGTCGAGATGCAGATCCGACTAATACATCAAATCCGTTGGATCCGGCATCCCCATCCCCGAAGATGAAAGCTGGGCCCAAAGGCTCATCTACAAGTGCGAATACCGCACCGAAGGTAAAAGGCGCTTGACCGTTGAAGACCCCACCTTTAGCAGCTTCAAAAAATTTGGTGGTTGACATGTTTCGCAAAAAAGACCACATGCAAATCTCCTGTTTTATGATCGGGCTCGCATCAGCCGCCTGTGTATGAGAAACGTTGCAATTCCAAAAGCCGCCGTGAACCCAAGAACCTCCCACGGAATCCAAGTCTGATCCGTGGGAGGTCGTCCAAAGCTGGTGCCTGCGGGTAGCGCCATACCTAACTGCGCTTGCGAGGTCCGAAGCGGATGTAGTTAATGAGCCACAGCCCGGCAAGTCCAGCTCCGATCAGAGCCACGATGCGTGTGCGACCCATTGACCGTCGATAGTTCGTCAGGAGCTGATCTTGATCACGCAGCTCCTCGTTGGTTACTGCGGGGTAGAAGAAGGTCGCTTGTGCCTGGCCCACTTGTTGTAGCTGCTCTTCGTTCATCAGCGTCTCCCTACAAGGCGCAGTCGCGGGCGAGTGCCCGCAAGTGCCAGATTCGAGGGTGCTTCGTGTTGCTCGCCGCCCCAACCCTTCCACGCAATTTGCTCATCGCGAGGCGGATATGCTTTGAGGCGGCGCTTGGCTGGCGGTAGCCACGCAAACACCGACCACGGCGAATACGGCGCCATGAAGAAGTCTCCACCCCCCACGCGTTGGATCTCTGAAAGCAGCGTATCGGGGTTGGCGGCGGACTCGAAAACACCGGTGTTGACGTACAGAACATGACTGTTTGTCCCAAGCTGCGACAAACCCTGCTCGGCAGATGCTACGATAACGTTTTCGCAGTTGGCGCAGCCGCGTGCGTCGATGCACAAATCGGCGCAATCGAAGTCTGGTCCCATGATGCGATTGATGAACCCGCCCTCGGGGTCGCCGAGCACAGCCAGCGGCTTTCCGGTTTCGCTCTTGGCGTTGAGCGCTGCGTTGAAGGCATCGCGGCGACGCTGCCTTCGAATCACTAACGCGGACCAAGTCTCCCACGTCAACCACGCGAAGCCGCTCCAGGCCGCAACTTGCTTGAGACGGCGCTTTTGCTTCTTCGTCAAGCCTGAACGATATTTTCGTCTCGCCATTGCTGCTCCAGATACACAAGAGGATCGATTCGGTTGGGGTTGTGCTCGTTGATCGTGGGTCGTCTACGCGGGCCTACGAGATTTCGATGCACTTCAAAATGTAGATGGGGCGCCATGTAGCGACGGGAGATTCCGCAACGCGTCGAACCGACCCAGCCGACCACATCACCCTTGCGAAGTATGTCACCTGCGGAAACTGCGATCTCCTGCATGTGGGCATAAAAAGTGTATAGCCCGCTTGGGTGCTCGAGCAGTGCAGTGTTGCCATAGCCGCTGCGCTCGCAGTCTGGCCACGTCCCCACAACTTCTGCGTCTTCCGGTGATGTGATTGGAGTTCCAGCTTCCGCTGCGATGTCGATTCCCCTATGAACGTGCGACGAAGTTCGTTGCGTACCATATCGACCGGTGAGGCGCCCGTGGGGAACAACGAGACGAACGATCAAGTTGCCGGAGGCAGGTTCGATATCCTCATGCTCAGGTTCGACCAGAGGTGTATCTCGGTACCTACGCCACAACCAAAATGCGGTAAGTGCGGTCCCAGCGATTGCTGCAATCTGAACAGGTTTGGATCGCCACCAGCGTTTCATGAAAGCCTCGTTGGGTAAGGCCGCACCACCTTCCGCAAGAAGCGCGCAACGAGTGCCGAAGGTAAGCCTCCGGCAGGCTGCCACCGTCGCAAGATTTCAAACCCTGTGGTTCCAGGCCACGGTTTGATCTGCCCTTGCGGGCCTAGTGAAGTCGAAGTCTGCCACAAGATCGCACCCCGCTCGGAGTCAAATCCACTCAGATAGGATTGTTGATCCGCGGGGTAGACGGGTTGCGATTGTTCACCTTGCACGGTGTACCCTGGACCGATTGGTGTACGTACCCAAGCGGCCAAGGAAGGTACAATGCGATTTGCGAAGATCCGGCGCCAACGCTCAGCTCTTCGATGCAGCTCCGATAGCGATCCAGGGCTAATGATTCCGTAGAGCTGAGGCGATCCCCATGCGCCAGCTGCCGCAGCTTGCATGAAGTCGCCAATGTACCAGCTTGGGTAACTTGTGATGCCTACAGAAGGCAAGCTTGCTGCGGCAGTTGTGAGACGGTCTGCGAGCGGGCCCCGATCAGCACCTCGCCAACCCCCCTCGGGATCAGCGATGAAACCGCGCAAGCCGCGGGCGTAGACACGCTCGGCCATCGACTCGAGCGTGGCCGGCCACCGATCAGGGCTCCAGCTGTCTGGGTGGCTCCACAGAAAAACGTCAAGTCCCAAATCATGTGCTTGGGACAAATGTTCATCCCCGCTTGCGAAGTGATGTAGCGCGATGAACTTGCACCCGAGTTGCTTGGCGTACAGCGCGGGATTGCCCCGGGGGTACCAATCAGGGCGGCGTGCGTAAATCGCTTTGCCGGAAGGAACCACAATTACAAAGATGCCATAGATTTCGAACAGATGGCTAGTCTCCTTGAAGTGCGCGAAATGACTCTGCTATGCTGCGGCTTGCAAGGGGAGCCCCCATGTTCGGAAGCAGCTTCGGCTCATCAGGTCTAGGACAAGCAGAAGACAACGTCGTCGAGCTCAATCCCGGCCCTGGCGGTCCTGTGGGTGGAGGGGAGGGTGCCGCAGGGGCCGAAGCTGCGGCGCAGATGGCGCCGCCGCAGGCAGTCGTTGTCGAGCTGGATCGGGCGTTGCAGCATGCGCGGCGAGCGCAGCATCGGTTGCTCGATGTTCCGCTCGGCACGATTCCAACAGATCAAGTCAGTCGCCTGACAGACACCTTCACTACGATCCAGGGCAACATCGCGGACGTAGTGGAGCGTGCAGCCTCTGTTGAATCGGAAGGGCAGCTTCTGGCCATCAACCAGGATGCACAACAGGTACTGGAGCAAGTTCAACAATACGTCGAAGCTGTCGAAGGCACTTTGACTGAACATGGCGCAACTACACCTGCGGCAGTACCTGCAACCGGTCCCCTCCCGGCCAATGGCACAAGCATTGATCCAGACAACATTGCGCTGTTTGGCGCTGCTGCGGTAGGTATCGGTGTTGCAGGCATTGTCCTGTGGCAAATGCACAAGCGCAAAAAGGATGCCGAGCGCGCCGAGCGATCAGAGCAACGCCGACGCCGCCGCCGCTAAGCTTAGCGGCGTAGCCAGCGCGTCAGCTCGTAGCCTGCTGCAAAGACCACTAAGTCCGAAGCCGCATTGCGAAGCGATTCAGGGCCCGAGGATTGAAACAGTTGCTGCCCCCAACGAGTGCGCTCAACACCTTGTTCCACAATTTCGTACGCAAAGGCCCCTGAGTACGCGATTGTCCGGGGTATCCGAAACAGCGCAGCTGCGACACCGGAAGCGATGTGAACAAGCGTCCAACCATCGATCAGCGCAGTGTTCATCAGCTATCGGTGACTTCTTCGAAAGTGTGTAGCACTGTCGCCCCTGCGCAATCCGGCGGCTCGGGACGTGGCGCAGTTCCGTCAAGCACGTGCGCGTAGATTTTTCGAAGTTGCTCAGCGTCGTGCGCGTTTGGACCAATTGCATTCGGGTTATTGAGACACGCAAGCCAGGCTTCGCGGCTGCCGCGGCCTTGACAATCGTCCATGCAGCTGTCGGTCACCATTCGTTGGTGATCAAGCCCAAGCGCATGCCCTAGCTCCTGACAAGCAACGTGCGCGGAAGCAATGTCCGAATAACTTGCGAGCTTGATTGCGTTCATTTCCACAAGTGGATCTCGGATATGGCCCTCGTCGCCCACGCCCACCGTGGCCCTACCGAGCCAACCCGAGCTCGCGTCGCCACCATCACGCATCAAAATTTCGAAACCGACACCTACAGTGCGAAGCTTCAAAGGGGTATCCAGCGTATTCCACGCGTCCAAATCGATTTGGAAGCTCGAGTGGTTTCGGATCACCGGTTCGAGCGCATGGTGCGGGAGGTGGTAGTTGTTCCATGAATGCTGATCCGTACAAACCGGGGGCGGTGTCGTCTCAGGAGGAACGATTCGACAACTCGCACACGCAGCCAGGACCAAAGTCAATAACAGTCTCGTCATAGAACCTCCACCACGTCTGCTTCCAAAGGTTGCGCGTGGATACGCAGCGTATAGGTCACCGCGAAGTATTGAATTTCCTTCGGAGAACTTCGAACGCATATCCTAAATTGACCCCCTGCGCTCGTACTCCCGCGTTGAAAAAATTGGGCTACAAAAATCTCGGCTGCGCGACCGGGGCTCTCTGCAATGATCGGACACCACGGCGTGTCAACACCGGACTCAAATCGGCACGTATACCGATGCTTCACCCCTACGAGCTCCTTGCGAACAGATATCGTACGCCGAAGTAGCTCACTGCGACCATGCCCAGCTGTGCCCACAGATTGGCTTTGGGCCAGCGCTTGGGTCGAAAAGCCGTATATGCCCAGGGGACTGCGAACGCGACCCCACCTGCAATCAGATCGCGTTTGGGGTCAAAAGCGGGCGCGTCGACTTGACCAAGCCCTCGCAGACAACGATCGCAGCGGCAACCCACGACTTGGGGGCTGCACCCGCATCCGAGGCCGCTCACGCTTGGTACTCCGAACCAGCGACCAAGACCGCGCCGATGGTAGCGGCTGCGGGGATCGAAAGAAGTCCCAAAGTAGACCAGCGTCGCTTTTTCGGTACCGCATCCGTTCCCAGCATGACCAACGCGCTCAGCGCAAAACCCCCTGCGGCACCCAGCACTGCAAACTGCGCAATGCGCTCGGCAGGGGTTACCACGGTCTGATCAAAAAGGTTGCGGATACGCAGCTGTCCGGTGCCCCCGCGGCCGAACGTGCTGCCGTATGTGACACCGAAAGGCGTTGTTGACGTAACGGATTGTCCGTAGCCCATAGGTCCTATTGCTCCTATGCAGGGACTCGATCAGATGCCTGCAAAAATCCTATACTACGAAAGATGTCGCGTCCACCATCTGATGCTGCCACGAAAATCGGACGCTTGCTGCTTGCAGCATACCGCGGGTGGCCCGTAATTGTCGCCATTATTTCAACAGCTTGGGCCACCTACGGGTGGATGCAAATGCAGTTTGAGGCCCGCGTTGAATCAATCTGCCGCCCGGTCGTAACTGAAGCGCTGGTAGCAGCCAACACCAGCCTGGAGGAACGGATCGGGCGCAAGCTCGAGTCTCACTTCGAACACCAACAGCGGATAGAAACGCGTCTCAAGCATACGCGAGACGATCTCGAGCGCATGTACTGGTTCTACGTCGGCGACCAAGCAGCCTCCCGCTACCGGGGTGCTCGACGAAAGGAGCTAGCTGCTGCGCGTGCTCGCATTGCGTTCGATGCGCAGCTTCGAAAAGGTCGAACCTTGCAAGATGCACTCAGCAATGTACTTGCAAGGCCGCGTCACTGAGAACCCTCTAATAAGTCCCGCAAGATCCGAAAGGCGCGTTTACCTTCGCGATGTGCACGTGCGTGGCTGATGCCAAGTTGGGAGCCGAGCTCCTCGTAGGTCTCCCCTCGCATTCGACCATCCACAATCTGCTGCTGACGCACCGAAAGAAGTCCCAGCATGTGAACAACAGTAGCTCGTAAGAACGCTTCCTCGGGGTCGACCCCGTTGAGCACCGCAGGATCAGTACCAAGCGACGTTTCTGGTGAATGGGTGCGAACTTCGGACAGCCGCCAGAAAAGCAGCTTTCGAACCCACGTCCCTTCAGATGCTCGATCGGGCTTGAGCGTTAGATGAGCTTCAAGAATCGCGTCTTCACTCGTTGCGCGAAACGTCGCATCATCAATCCGGCGGAAGATTGGTCTTATCGCGTACGCGACGGGCAAGTACGCATCAAGCAATCGCTTTGCCGTGGCGTTGTCGACGCCTGCGAGATTTCGACGCCGCGGCACACTTAGGCAACCTCTTCCTGCTGTCGAGGTTTCCGATCCCAAGCTTCTTCGAGGGTGGCCAGCTCCTCATCCGCACGCGCACGAAGCTCGGAGAAGATCTCGTCAAGCGCCTCGCCGAGCGACTTCTGAAGGATATACCAGACGCGGCTAATGGTCTCCTGTGCAGCCTCCCTGCGCCCAGCATCTTCCAGCGACTGCTCGAGCAGAGTGCGGATCACCACCGAGCGGTTGGCCAAAACCTTGGGCGTTCCTTGCGCCTTGAGCTTGTCCAGCTCGGCTTGGATCAGCGCATCCAACCGCGGTGTGGATCGGAAGTGGATGACAGCGGCGCGAGCCATTCATGGAATCTACACCGCAGGGTGTAGCACACGCAACCTTTTCCTGTGCAATCTTCAATTAGGGTGGATTTTTTGTATTGGCCTTGAACTTCGCATAACGCTGCCACGCCTCCGACGCCCAACGCCCTTGCAGACGCTGGAGCTCCGGCGGTGGCAACTTTCGATCGAGGCGGAAGCGCGGGTCCAGTTTGGTTTCGATTGCTGCCTGAGCTTGTTCAGGGTCCATCTCGCGGATCATGTCCAAATAGACCACGTGCTGAATCGGAAGCTGTTTGACTGCGATGAAGGTCTCCCACGCCCCTACGGCTTGTGCGTAGACGCGCCTGTGCTCCGACCTCGCCGGGTCCAGCACCCCGGGTTGGTAGTAGAGCAGTTCTGGACAGAAGGGCGCCTGGGCCCATGTCAAAGAGTCTTGCACGCACGCTACCTTGTACTCGTGGTACCGGATTGCATCGATCGATGAAGGCTTCACCTGCGGCGTCGGTGCGGACACGATCGTCATTCGCCACAAGGCCGTCATACGCGTGGCTCTAGTTTCAGACTGGCGACGTTAGGCATGGGGCATCTCCTCTGAAAACAGCTCCCACGTACGAGGGAAGTGTCTTTGAATAAGTATTCCAACTGCGACAGCGTACTGACGGATTTCCCATTGCGCGTTCGGGGCCATGCGCAGCGTCAGAAACAGTAACCAGTTTCGAAGATTCGCGCTCGCTCGCATGCGCGAGTAGCGCCCAACCGGAAGATGCACCCGCGCCAGTTCTTTCGGGACGCCCATCCGAAGAGCCTGTTTATACAGTGTCTGCGCCTCGGCGTAGATCCAATCAAGACGATTGCGAAAGAGGCTTGCGTTCTTTTCTGTGAGTGTAGCTGCGCCCCTGACAGTTCCCGCCTGTTTGTTGCTACCGCTTGCGTTGCGCATCAACCGCTCAATCGACGGGATGTAGTTCATATCTGGAAGTGGTGCGTAGCGCGCCGACATTTCGTTGTAGCTTTGTGTCCTGTGACGATGCCACTCACGGAACACGAAGATCGGCGCCTGAACTTCGATCACAAGTCCGGCAAATTCGAAAGGTGTACTGTGCTTGTTCGCATGGAGGTAACGAAGCAACTTTTCATCGCCAGGTGCGTCCGGAGTCCCCCACCCTTGAAAGCCCTTCTGCGTGCTCATGCGAGCGGATTCGATGATGCGCCGGTCACTACCCCAAACTTCGATGCACTTCAGATAGCCGCGGTCCAACAGCTCTATTCGATCGTCAATCTCATACATTTTTCCTTCTCCGGTAGCCGCTTACCCTGGTCTCGCTATCAGCACGGAGCCGTGAATGGATTCCACGATGTGCCCGACCAGCGGACCACGCTCCTGTAGCGTCAAGGTCTCATCATCTGCCGCATAGACTGCGTCACCGTTTTTGCCCGATGAGTGCCACTGTATTTCGACGTTACTAAGCAGATCCACTTCTCCCGTGTCGATCGGAAACGCGCCGAACCTGTCGGCCAGTGCGTAGATGGCGAGAGCTGCCTTTTTCCCAACGTCTTTACTTGACGCGGGCCAAGCTTCCCAGGTTTCAGGATCGTAAGTACACCACGCGTGTTGGTAGATCGTATAACCTGGGCGGATACGCCACCGGGAAACTCGCTTATTTGTGCTGTCCTGAATGAATACAGATGTGTTTGTTAGCAACGCCATCTCAATTTCCTTCTCCGGTAGCCGCCGCTACGCCCGTCTTTTGATTGCACGATCTAGGTACCAACGTGCTTTCTTCAGATCTTCAAGGGGTGTACCCTTGTGCTCTGCACGGGCTACGTATTTGACAACGTTGCCAAGGTGGAAACCTAGGTCCCACGCTTCGATTGCATCGATGACTTCGATGCTACTGAAGGTGTAATGGTCTGGATGGTCAATGTTGTTCATACAACTCCTTTATGACATCCCGCAGGAAGGTTTCGTTGGTTACGTTGGCTTGAACAATGTTCGATTGTTTTGAGGATCATGCGGCCTCCTTCCAGTTGGTGGTGACCTTGGCGCCTGCGGTAAACGGCATCACAACGCCGTTGTTTTCGAGCTCGATAGTCAGGGTGTCGGAGAGAAGCTCTGCCACAGGCTCAGCGCGATCGGCTGAGGCTTCGATGTAGATCGCATCGTGGACCTGCGCGAAGATGAATGCAGTTGGATCGACCTGCGGCAAGCGTTGACTAAGCAGGATGATCTGCTCGTTCATGATGTCGGCACCGAGCGATTGAATTGGGTAGTTGTAGATCTCGGTAACCGGAATCTCTTCCAGAGGGAAGATGCGACGGCGGTTGTACAAGGGGCTGCGAAGCTCACCTGTTTGAAACGCTCGCTCAACCTGTGCAGTGCGCCAATCGTGAATCCCGGGAAATGCCTTGAAGATGGCTTTGCGCACGAGGGCGATCATGTCCAGCGTAATAGGTGGCCCTGAATAGCCCCCTTCGTAGATCGCCTCGAGTACCTTCTGATCCCCAGCGCCGTAATTGAGACCGTAGATAACGCGTTTGCAGATGTCTCGAAGGGCTTTGCGCTCGCATGTTTCGCAACGGCAGCGCGCACCAGGTGAAGAGTCATGCTTAGGATCTTTGAGATTGAGCTCTGCGTAGCGCTCGCCAAAGGCCAACCGTGCAACGTAGCTGTGGGGATCACATTCCGGCTCGAGTTTACGTTTTGGATCTGCGTGAAGGCAGCGCTCGATCAAGTTCTTGTCGCCCGAGAGAAACGCCATTCCCCTCAGCTCAAGCTGATCATAGTCGGAGCCGACAATGACGCGGCCGTCTTTGGTGACAATCGCACCCCTGAGCCAATGCGGCCAATTTTGGGCATTGGGAGAGCTGCTGAAGCGTCCTGTACGCGCACCCCAAGGTTGCCAAATGGGGTGAATACGACCATCTCCCCAGGGCTGCATCTTCTTTGAGAAGACAAAGTTCTTGGCTACGTAGCTATGCTCCAGCAGCTCCAACTTTGCCTGCAAGAACGCCACGATTTTGGGCGCGTCAGTCACGCTCAAAAGCTCCTGCATGACGGTCTTGTCAACAGAAGCTCCAGTCTTGGTAGCCTTGATCACCGGTAGCTTGAAGAAGCTATTAGGCCCGAACAGCAGCTTTCGGAGCTGAGGATAGCTATTGACGTTGAACGTTTCCCAATCAGGATGCTTTGCAGCTCTGAGAGCCTCTATAGCACGCGCCGTGGCATCCTCGATGTGCTGTTGCGCCGTAGCCCCCATCGTAGACCACACTTCGTGATCAACTGGCATACCGTGCATGGTCATCCCAATAGCAATCTTCCGGATCTGGCTATCTTGCTCGTACACACGGCTGAGCCCGGCGCGATCCATTCGACCACCTTCAACGGCTTTGCCGCCACAAACCCCCATCGCCTGAATATTGTGCGCTGTATGCACCACATCCTTGGCGTTGTAGAGCGCAAGCTCGTCAAAGTCGCGATGAATCTCTACACCCTTGCGAGTGCGCGGCGGTTTCCAAGCATGCGCAAGGACGAACTTAGAGGACACGTGATTGAGCGTCTGGGGCTCATCCGGGTAGAGGTTGATGTGTGCGAACATTGAGTCATCGCAGTACGCCTGAGCCTGCTCATCCCACGGAATGCCTAAAACACGATCGTTGACTAAGATATCGTAGCCCGCTCCGTGGTGATAACCGATTGCGATTGTTGGATCAGTGAGTACATCGGCGATCTCGTTGAGCAGCGCATCATTCGGATCAGCCAGATTGCACTTGCGAGTGTCGATAACCAACGCACGCTCAGTGTTTCCAATTCCGACGCAGCTAACACCTGTGACATTGGAAACGATTCGAGCATCTGCGGGTTCACCATCCTTCTCAGCTACGGTCTCGATATCAACCGCAAGGGGAAACGGCTCACCTCTTGGAGGCCGCAACTCTTCTACGAAGGCGCGCACTTTAGCTACGTTATCGGCAACATCGTATTCGAAGCTGATAGGCTTAGCGCCATTCATCAAGGCCAGCGCTTTCTGAATATGCTTCTGCACCGCCTTCAACAGAAACTGCTGACCCCGAAGTATGTGAGCTGGGTGGAACGTGGGAATCACGTACCGGACACCGCATTCGCCAAGCCACGGCATCAAATGGTGCGCTTCAAACGGAGGATCATCGCCGCCCGGATGTGGCTCGAAGATCATACCGGCGGCTTGTGTGATGGAGTAGTCAGCTTTGAAGACGCGGTACTCTTCAGGCCGGCGTTTACGGCCACCGCAATGGGGACACTTGACCATTTTAGGTCTCAGCCGCTTGAAACCGCCACCGCACTTTGGACAGCCCGACTCTTTCACGGCAGCAACTTCGTCAGGATCTACATCCAGCGGTGAAGTCGCGTCGAAGTAATGTAAGTACCCGCAAGCTGAAACTGTGGCTCCTTCAGTTGCAGAATCTGGAATCGGCGTCGAGCACTGAAACACCGGCCCTACCTTGCGATGTTCATCGCAGTGCTCGCACTCGAAGGGGACAAACCGCGTGTGCAAGTCATCGTAGCCACTAACAGCCTTCCACGCAGCAGCGCCAAGCGGGAGTATGATCGGAGGCCGCACAGCTTCGATTTCAGCTTCTAGCCTCGGTAAGCAGCTTTCGATCGCGTGAGGGTACGCTTGATCCAGTGCAGCATCCTTCGACGGTGGCGGCTTACACAGCGTCGCATTGGTGATGTAGCACTCTTGCAAATCCACACCGATCGATTCCATGATCGATGACAGAAGCTGTCCGGCTTTACCGACGAAGGGCCGTCCTTCGACCACCTCTTGCTGGCCCGGACCCTCGCCGATGACCATGATCCCGTTGAACGCCTTGGGCCGATAGGACAGCGCGACAAGTCCTCGATCACACTGTGGCTGAAGCTCACATTGGTCACAGTCGGCGTCGTCCACTCCAAACGCCGGCAGCTTTCGCAGGTTGCGTTTTTTCATGGGCCTCACAGACCCTGCACAGCGAGGTAGGGACGCTTCGGAGTTGAAGGTGGTGGCACCTCTTGACGCTCTAGCGCTTTGAGCTCGTCATCGCAGCGTTTGCAATCGAGATAGCCGTGAGGGCAAGGAGGCCATTCCGGCCGCCAACTGCCTACGGTGCGAGCCGTTCTTGGCCTCACGGGTCTACGGTAGCGTCTTCGCATGGTGGAGTCCTTTCCTTCTCAGAACTGGTGGCGCCAGCGATATAGCCTGGAAGTGCGTCCTTGAGCTGCTCACCGAAGCGTTTCACTGCATGCTGCGCAGACTTGCGCTCCTGCTCAGCTTGCTTCAACGCTTGCTCAGCCTGGTCAAAATCGGCTTTAGCTTCCCGAACTTTGCTGTTTGTAAAAGCTAAGCGATCACGTGCCGTGTTGAAGTTATCTAGCAACTCACTCAACGTCATCTTCATCATGGTTCCTTTCAGTCGTAGTTCCGGATCACCAGCTCACCTACGGATGTGCGGGATGCAGCCTGCGCAGCTACTGATCGTGCAGCGCAGATCTCGGTGATGTTAAACCCCCGATACAATTCTCGGATCTGTGGAGTGTCGGACTGCGACAGCATGATCTTGTGACCCTCACGATCCCAATGTCGAATGCAACGCGCTAACCGTTTTTGCTCGGACGCCTGAAACCCACTAGATGTGTAACCTCGAAAGTTCGAAGTTTCTGAAAGGGGATCATAAGGCGGGTCAAGATAAAGAAATGTTCTTTCGGAAAGCTGTACCTCTTCAAAATCGATGTGGAAGATGCCTGCATTACCCAGTGCATCCTGCGCAGCGAGCAGCTTATCCTCCTCCAGAACCCTAGGGCTTTTGTACCGTCCGTAAGGGACGTTGAAGTCCCCTGCTCGATTCACGCGAAACAGCCCATTGAAGCACGTTTTATTCAGGTAGATCAGCTGTGCAGCCAGCTCCACATCTCGTTTGAGATCAAAACCAACTTGATCTCGGGCATCTCGATGCAGCTCATTGAAGCGCTTCCGGTGCTGGTAAAATTCCATCTCTGAAGTTTGGTGCTGGAACAGCCGTAGGTGCTTGAGCACTTCATCTAGCTGGTCCGCGACAGCGATGTACGTGCGGGTTAGCGCAAGGTTGATGTCGCTCAGATCTGCGCACGTGAGACGGCCGGCTAGGTGGAAGAACATCGCGCCGCCTCCGAGAAAGGGCTCTCGATACTCTAGCTGCTCCAGATCACCCGGGAGCAACGGCTCGAGCTCCCGGGTGATCAGTTTGCGCTTTCCACCGGCCCACTTGAGGAAAGGTACCGCCATTGCAGCTTTTTAGCTTTTCGGTATGTGAATCCGACTCGGTTCTTTTTTGGTTTGGACAAAGTCGTAGTGCAGCCCATGCAGACGCAACAGCGCACGTACAGCTGGACTAACCACGAAACTCAGCAGCAGTGCCGTAAAGAGAGCATTCAAATGGCTATCCGGATGGGTAATCGAAATCTGCTTGGGCGCTCGCAAAGCACGGACAGTCTCTTCCAACGGCGCCCCGCCGATTTGATCACCTTTGGTACGAAAGATCCTCACTGCGAATTCCGGAGACTCTTTGATAAGCTTCGGATCGGACAACGTGGGGAACATCTGTGTCTGGTAGACCAACTGTTCCGTCGCCATCCCGGATGCCAGCTTCTTTATGATCGCTTCCGGAACCGACGGCGCGAATACCCCGGCCAAGGCCGGAAGCTCCGACGCGATCATGTGAGTCCAGTAGGCGTGAAGCTGTTCTGGCGTGATCTGCGGCGGAGCTTCCGGCGGTGACTCGTCGCTCATTGAGCGCCCCTGGCGCCTCGTGTACGGCTGCGACGGACGCGGCCCCCGCCACCTCCGGAAGCAGCAGCCGCAGGCTTTGGCGCAGGCTCGGGCTCGGGCTCGGGCTCGTCCTCTTCGGCGTCGCCCTCATCGCCTTCGTCCTCGTCCGCGTCTTCGTCTTCGGCCGCTTTCCGCTCCTGCAACCGCTTCTCAGCGTCGGAGCCTTCCACGGGCCGCTCGTTGCGGAATTCATTGCTGACGCCACCCTTGGTGTCATCTCGCTGCGAAACATCGGCGACGAAACAACACCCTAGAAGATCATCAGTGTCGAACAACACCTCAAGCAAAGGCTTGCCCGTGTCAGAATCGATCTCGTCAAGCTCCTCAGCTTCGTAATCGACACCGGTAGCATCAAGTAGGTTACGCAACTTCCACAGGTTCTGCGGAAGCAGCATGTAGAAGATCGTTACCTTCTTGCCATCGTGCGGGCCGTCTTCGACGTGCCCACCGACCTGAAGGTTTTCGTTCTGCGCTCGGCTCAGGCCCTGTTTGATGTCATCAATCATGATGGTGTAGGTGCCGTTAGGCAACGGCTTCCACCCCTCCATCTGCTTTCCGCGAACTTTCACTTTCGGCATTTCGTATCTCCTAGGTTTGGTCTGTTTACACTAATCGTCGCTCAAATACTTAGCGATCTTGCTGAATTCGAAATCTTTCACGCTCTCAGGCATCCCCTTGAATCGGCTGCGGGCTCGGAAGTGTCGCCGTTGTCGGAAGTACACTTTGAATTCTCCGCGGCGCTCTTCGCAGTAGCCAATCACGTCACACGCAGAGGGTAGCTTATGAGCAGTTTGACCCGGGATAAGCGGCCCACCGTAGTGCATCCCACTGTCATCCTTTTCAACGCGGTCAAGCGCAGTAAAAACTACGTGTACGTCCATGCTGCGCAGTCGCGCCTGAATCATACGAAAATGGGCCAAAAACCACCCCCACTTCTGCTGGTCCATCTTTTGATCGCCTCGAGTCAGCTGTTCCTGTACGAGATCAGCGTAGTGTGACAGCGCTTCAATCACGATGGTGTCGAAGGGAAACGCTTCCGGATCACGATCGTAGCCTTGTACCAGATGATCGATGATGCTGTTCATGGAACCGCGACCCGTTTTCGGGTTGAACTTCGTATCGTCCTTGTCCATGACGATGTAGTAATCAAACTTCTTCCCGCGCAGGGTGACGATCGATTGTTCGTTGTACGGGACCAAGAAGACCGGATTCGGGAACGTAGACGCCGCTACGGTTTTCCCCGATCCGGTCGCCCCATAGAGAAACCAATGCGTCCACGGGTTTGTCAGATCCTGCGCGTTTAGCGTGCCGAAATTGTACGGGGACTTAGCCATTTTGAGCTTCCCTTCCTTCACCCAAGATCCACGTCGCCGACAGGATCGGGCTTGTCGTGATCGCGACGCACAAAGCCATCCGGCGGTACGCCACGCTTCCAATCTTCCACGGAACGATCCGGATGACCGTGACAAACGTCATAGAACTGACACCGGCTATAGCCGCGCGAGTACCCTGCACAATGAAAATACTTGGGCCACCCAAGCTTTCGCATGACCGGCAAAATGCGTTTGTAGTCGACAATCGATCGTTCGAAAGCGCGCAGGTGCCCCGGTGAGGGGCAAACGTCGAGTCGAACAGTTTGAGCTCCGCTCTTGTGCTTAGTTGCAATGTTGACCCGAACCCCCATGAAGGTCGGGTACTTGCTCAAGTCTACGCACTCGAGCATGAGCCAAACTTGCCCCAAAATCTGCAAATCCAACTGATAGTTGTCGATCAAGTCGTTGGTGATAACTCGTGCGCTCTTGTGCTCGACCAAGAAGAGACCCGCGCGATCGAGATCGTGGATCAACAGATCTAGGCGCGCGGAGTAATCTAGTGAGTGGTGATAAACCGTTTCCTCGATAGCTACAATACGCCAACGATCTTGCCTATCGTAGCGCTCGAAGTAGCCGTCCAGTAGCCTCTGCAAAGTGTCTGCGGTTTCGCCGTAGCCCTCAGTTGATCGCAACAAATCGACGACCTTGTACCCTCGCGACATACCCTTATTACAGCCGCCCCACAACCACTCAGGATCCGAAGGTCGGTTGGGTGTGTTTCGTTGATGCTCGGCAATTGCTTCGTAGTAGTATTGAAGGCACACATGGTAGAGCCAGCCTACCGTCAAAGCTTCTTTCGGATCTTCAGGCATCAGCTTCGCATCGAAGCGCAGGCCAAACTCCCGAGGGCAAGACAGTAACGTCTTGTAGTAGCTGCTGCCCCTCGGCGAGGGTCCCCCAACTAAGCTCCTGTCATACTCCAACAAGAGATCGTAGACGTTGCGCCGAATCGGATCGGCGCGAACATCATATCCGCGAAGTGACACCCTAGGCATGAGAAATTTTATCCTTCAAAAACGTTCGCCGTTGTGTGTCCTTGACTGTTTTGAGGGCGTGTTGCACGCCTTTTGTGTCGCCCACCAAGTAGACGCGCTCGCGAGCTCGAGTCAGCGCGGTATACAGCAACTGTCGCGAGAGCATGAAACTATGCATTGAGTGGCAGACGAAGACGACGATCGGTATTTGCGACCCTTGAAATTTGTGAACCGTCAGCGCGTAGGCAAGATCAAGCTGGCTAAGGTCCCGCCTGCGAGAATAGCGAACGTAACGGTTGTGGCTTTCTTGATCGGGATCTGGGTAACAGACTGTGAGTTGATGCTGCGCCTGATTGATCTGGTCTATGAAGCCGACTTCACCATTCATGACCGATAAGTCGTAGTTGTTGCGCGTGTGAATCACGCGATCCTGCTCCGTGACCACAAGGTCATCCCCTAGCGGCATACCGATTGGGTTGGAGTTTAGCGCCTGCTGAAAAATCTGGTTGAGCTCTGTTGTTCCGCCTTCCCGTTTGCGCATCGGCGAAAGCACTTGGTAGCGATCCTGACTCTGCCCCTCCGCCTGCAATTCGCGAAGCACATCGAGGACAACTTCTCCGACAGCGTCGCCGTCCACAGTTTCCATTTCGTAAAACAAAAAATCGTGGGTGTCCTCCAACTCAACGCCGGACCCTGCGAGAATGCGAGGAGAGTTTCGATAGATCCAAGACTTTTCTGCGGCGCGATGGACAGTTTTCAAGTACGCAGTTGGAACAGCGCCGCTGTCGATCAAATCGCGAAAAGGTGCACCCGGACCAACAGGAGGAAGCTGATCTGCATCCCCTACGAAGATGATGCGAGTCCGATCCGTGTCGATAGCTCGCAACAAATCCGCACACAGACGNNATGACTACATCCGCATCCAAGGGATCTTGTTCGTTTCGCAGAAAACCTCCGTAACTCCATTCCAGAAGTCGATGGATCGTCTGTGCGTACCTCCCGCTGGTCTCTTGTAAGCGAATTGCGGCCTTTCCAGTGGGCGCCGCCAGAGCGTAACGCACCCCTCGTGCGTGAAACTCTTGCAAGGCATGCTCTACAATCGTGGTCTTGCCCGATCCCGGCGGACCCGTCACAAGCCCAATCGGAGCACAGACCATCAGATCGACGGCTTTGACCTGTTGCGCATCAAGCTCTATATCGGAGTCAATCTCCGCAACGTGCGGGCGGTTGTCCTCCGGAGCCTTTAGTAGCTCCGACACCTGTGCAGCTACAACTTCTTCCGCGTCCCAAATTTCACTAAGAACGATCCAACGATCTTCAAAGTGAAACTCCTCCATATCTCGTAGCGCAGTATCCACCTGTTCCCGCGTAAGGTGAAACCGCCTAGACAGGCTTTGCACGATCGTATGCTTATGCGCAAAGCAGTGCCCTTGCATCAGTTCTTGTTGAAGAAGACGCCCGGCCAGGTTGCGAAGCGCATCTGTATCGTACCTAGGCATCCTCATCCTCTTCGTAGCTTTCTACGAGGCTTCGATGGGCACGCATCAATTCGATCGCGCGACCTGCATTGAGCGAGGCGGCGCCCATTTCCTCGTCCCACATCGTCCAATTCTCTGCTTCTGCTGCGGATACAGCGGCCTCAAGAGCTGATACAAAACGCTCGCTATATCCCTCGGCTAGCATCAAAAACTCCTCAGATGTCAACTCCGCAATCATGGACTCTGACGGATCTTTATTAGCCATTTCAGGTATTCCTCCATACTTCAAGTGCACGTTCAATGTGATCGTCTACAGCGCGACTTGTTGAAAAATCTTGAAGCCCTAAATCCGATGTCGCATCCAATCCCGCATCGATGTCCAAGATGTCTTTGGCATACTTCGCCTTTTCCAAAAGAATCGGCGCCATAATAGTGTCGATGCTCTGGTTTGCTAGCATCCAAACTGCTTGGCATGGGCGCACCTGACCAATTCGGTGAATGCGCTTTTCCAATTGCAACAAGTGGTTGAGCACCCAATGCAAGTCGTGAACCACAACAATGCGCGCTCGGTGCAGCGTCACACCTTCTCGAAGTGACCCCAACGTAGACACGAGCACAGAAGCTTCATCCCGCGGTGTATCTTGGAAGCGTTGCATCGCTTCATTACGACGCGCTTGCGGCTGATCTCCCGTAATCAAGAACTTGCGGTTGACGGGAGCCACAATGTGTTGACAAAGGCGCTCAGCGATAGCCCGCTCCCAGCAGGAGACGATAAGCGATTGGCCTTGGTCTAAGGCATTTGCAACGAAGTCTGCTGTGGTTTGCAACTTCGCCCGGCTGGTCAGCTTCCGCAGCCTGGTCAAGGCCGGCAATGCGTCATCAACAACACCGTGCACAAGTGCATCAACCAGAGCTTCAGCAGACACACCCTCCAAAATTGCATCATGCTGCGCCTGCGCTTTCACACTAAGTTGCATGCGATGCGCTACACGAGTCAGCGGTGGCAGCTGCAATCCAACTTCATCAGCAGTGCGACGTAAAAAGAACGGCTCCAAACGCATCCGAAGCTCGTCTACGTGTGTCGCGACCGTATCTTCCCAGCCGAAGCCGTTGTACTGAGCACCCGCGTAGCGCTTGCGAAAATCTAGAGGACTCCCCCACGTTCGCGTGCCAGTCGCCACCGTCAGCGGAAACCAGAGATCCGCAGGCTTGTTATCCAGAGGCGTTCCAGTAAGCAAGATTCGCTTGCGACAGGATCCAGTCGCCACCTGCGCAGCTCGCGAACGTTTTGCACGGCTGTTTCTGATCCAATGCGCTTCATCGATGATCGCAACAACACGCTTGACCACCATGAGTTGGCTCCACCACGCATCAGCAACATCGTAGTGAAGGAAGTAGTAGCGAACCCCTTCCGTGCGAAAACTCGGATCATCCAGATTCTTCGACACTAGCGAACAAAACTGCGTTGTCTGATCAATCGCACCAATCGATTTGAGCTCACGCATCCACGTATCACGAACCATGAGTGGGCCTACGATGATGCCAACGCCGCCATACGCCTGCCGTACACGCTCCGCCGCTACCGCAGCTTGGTACGTCTTTCCGAGGCCCATTTCATCTGCGATCAACACACCTGGCTCTTGGAGAGCAAACTCCACACCCTCTTGCTGATAGGGATAAAGCGGCTTCAAAGGTTTCCAGCTTCGAGAGAAGTCGCTTCGCTCAAGTCGCGGCGGTCGTACACCACATGCAAGTACCAGCTCATCGAAAGCCGGCAGCATCCACGCGGTATGCGGTATGTCGAAGCCCTTCGGTGCGAGATTGCAACCTGGTACATCCCTGAGGCAGCTCAATGCCAGGGACACGTCCATAGGGTGCGTCTGACCCTCAGACCACAAGATCGTATACCAACCCGCATTGGGTTGGATTGCGCGATAGGAGTTGGTCACGGTAAGACTTTCGTCTCAGCAGCAGAAGCAAGCTTCGCTGCCAAAAGTGGTCTTACCGTACCGTGTGCTACGCCGTCAAGACTTTTTTACCCGCCCCAAGCATTCGGCAACGTTGTTGCCTCCGCCGCATCCGCAGACGACTCTATGGATTCGAAGGTTGCATCAAAGGCTGTACAAATGTCTTCAACGCGCCTTGGGTCGAAAGTGGCCACCGGCAACTGCTCCAAAAACGATCGCAGAACCGAAGATGGCGCAACACCTTCACTCTGTTCGAAGACCGGCGCCAAAAGCGGCGGTAGCTGTTTTTTATCATAGAGCTCATCCAGATAAGCCGAGAGGTGATCCGCAACGGTCTCCGGTTGAATGCTGCTGTCATGAATCGCCTCGAACAGGCGATACCATTGCGCAGTGCGATATGGTGCAGGAGCCCCCGCATACACCGCAGAAGCAATCTCCTTCGGCGTCGATTTCGCAGAGATCGGTTGAGCCTGCGGCGCCGCAGCTGCTCCATTTGCCTGTCTTGGTTGCTCATGCTGCCCCGGCGCAGAAACGATGTTGTTGCCACCAGAGACGCCTTTACCTTCCAAGTAGGCTTGAACAACGCTATCCGTACCCTCCAACGCCTTGGTGAGGATCTTCTGAAGCGGATCGTCGCTTTCCTCCGGCATCATTTCTCTGAGTGCCTGAACCGCCAGGGAAATCGTAGCCATGTTGCTTTCAGACATCGTCGCAAACACATCTGCAAGCTTCGCAGGTGACTTATCCTCCATCACCTTCAGAATCAGGGGAATCGACAGCTCTAAAAGCTTGCTGAGGCCGCCATCGTCACCCGACTTCTTCGCAGTTGCCGTAAGGAATGTCTGCAAACTGTTCATTTGCAGCTCCATACTCTTCTGCTGTGCCGACATGCTTTCACGAGATCGCGACGAACCCGCTTCAATCAACGCCGTAAACACCGGAACAACCGCAGCTACAAGCGAGGCATAGTCGCGCTGTGGTGCCGGCTCACGAATCTTCATCAGCATTTCAGTACGCAAATCCGAGATAGCGTCCCTGTGACGGGTTTCCGCATCGCGCATCTCCTGTTCAAGCTTGCGCGTTCGCTCTCGCTCCTTTTCAAGCTCCTGCTGATGCCGATCCCTTTCCTTCTCGAGGCGCTCTTCAAGCTGGCGCTTCTCCTCGCTCAGGCGCTGTGCCCACGAGAGAGCAACAGCATCCGGCGTATGTTGCATGAAATCTTGTGGAGAAAAACCACCTGCTGCGGAAGGTCCATCAAAGTGTGGCATTGTCGTTCCTCCAGGACGTGCTGGACCGAAACTACTTGCACCGAGACTACTTTGTGGAGTCGCCTCCCGCCTGGTAGCAAGCCGCTCATCGAAGGCTGGCCCATCAACATTGATCTCGAAGCGAGGCACCAACTGATGCGTATGTGTTTCCTCATCGCGCACGTCAATGCAGTAGATGCCGCCGGACTTATGACGATCCAACAGCCACTGACCGATTGTCCCATCCGCCAGATCCTGCGTTGCAAATCCAGCTTGGGGCCTAAGCATCTGCCACCGGCCTAATCGATCGCGTCGCTTCAAGACGAGGTAAACCGTAGGAGTCACCTCCACAAGCTTTCTCAGCTCGTCCATCGGCGGCTCAGGTAACGTCTTGTCAATCGCTGGCTTTCGCTTTCTCGGCATCACTTCGCTCCATTTCTATGTTCCAAGGGCTCTCAGGTCCGTAGACGCCCCATAACGCACCAAGCGCCGCACCTTTGATTGCAGCCTGCAACAGCGTTTCAATGCCGGAAGGTTGCAACCAAGCTGACGCTAAACCCCCTAACCAAAACCCACTGCAAGCTGGGCAATAGATCAACACCTCAAAGAAGATCCCTGCCTTCGAAACTACTTTCCGCAGAGGAGAAAAAATTGTGCTCTGTGTAACCAAGTACACCAACCCCACAGTTATCAAAGCCCAATCAAACATCGCTACAATCGGAGCCATAGCAAAAAGACCTTGCCCGGGCCTTCGGCCCTGGGCTAGGGTTTGAGTTCCACAGAGTCCTGATCATTAGCTGATCGGACCGGGGAGGGCCGGGGCAAATCCGCTTCGGCCTTTCCTTTATGTGGAGAGCGAGAGCCTCCATACGGCTGCATGGCCTTCTTGAAGGCTGCGGGTGTCGCTTGCGTTGCAGCGATTTGCAGCAATCGCTGGTTCACTAAGTATCCCAGCAGGCTGTTTGTGTCTTGATTCATTGCGGCCCGCACAAGTGCATCCGCCATGAGTTGATTTGCGAGCGCATCCCAATGCGAAAATGGCTTGCCGTTGAAGTTCAGTCGCTTCCGAACAACCTTGTCAAAGTCAAATTCGGGCATGGCTGTGCTCCGCAGCAAGCAAGCGTCCTGGGCGCTTGGCCCATTGAGCTCGATTCACTTGAGCACCTCAGCTGCAATTGCACGTGTGAGGATTGGCACAACTTCATCCCCTACGACGGTATCGAAGAGCGACTCCGCCAGATCTTCAGGGTGCTTGCGGTCTTCGACGATTTCTTCAGGGTCCATGTACCCCTTTGTTGTTTCGGCCATCGCTTGTACACGAGCTTTGACCTGTTTCAGGTACTCTTCCATTTTCGTCAATCCTTTGTTTTTGCAAGCGACATCGTAGCCGTCCAATTTTCCATCGAAATGGACCGCAATGAGCAGCGATACGAGAAAGAATGCGGAGCCTACGTAGCCAAGTGCACAGATTGCAGCCAGAAGTGCCGCTGCAATACTGAATATAGTGAACCGGTAGAAAAGGCGGGGCGCGTCCATCAGTCCTCGATTAGGTTTCCGACTTCGGTGTTGTCAGAACCCACGGAAGAATTGCTGCTGCAAGGCAGGTCATAGGGGCTTTGCGACGTTCGTCCCACTCCAATGGGATTACTGGTTCCGCTTTCACTTCTACGCCCACGCCTCCCGCATCCACTATGACGTACAAGCTTGTACAGGCGTAACAGCCGCACAGATCGCGGGCTTGTTGGATCTTGTCAGGGTCAATCATTATCGATTCCGTTTCGGTCTAAATTGGTCACACGAGCGACTAACGAAGCTTACTGCAAGCTCACCTCCAGCAGCGCCGCACAAGCCGATGGCATCTGGGTTGGCACCCAAGTGACGAAGTTTCCATTCAAACTCCTGCACGAGCTTTTCGCCGAAGCGTTGGCGCACGATCTCTTTGCGACCGTTTTCAAGGTCAAAATACCTACAAGCGCCACAGATGTTGGCGCGAGGGTTGCTAAAGGCTTCTACCTCGTGCTCGTCAGGGGCGATGACGTGCAGGTGTTTACCTGGAGAGGTTTCACCAGTCTTGCCGTCTTTCCACACCGAAGGCAGCGTTCTCGCTCGCGCCTGTTCCTCAAGCGCAGGAGCGTATTCATGATCCAGCTGCTCCGCGGAAGGTCCGTCGTAAGCAGCTTTCTCGAACGGCTCATTGGGTTTGCTCATCTACAAGTCCTTGGCTTCGATGCGCCTCGCGAGAGTTTTGCTACAGGCAAAACACAGGTGATACCTTTTCGCCGGCAACAGCGACGCGTCCTCTGTTTCGATATACACCGAAGCGAAGGCGGCGTATTCGTGCGCATCCGGCAGTGGGAGTGCGCCGACCCACCACTTCTTTGGTGGTGCACGGTTTGTACCCTCAACAACCGATCCGCAGTTGTCGCAGCAGAAGCGGTACCGTGCCTCTTGGATCTGTTTCGCGCTCATGACTTCGGCTCCCACGCAGGGCAGCCGTCCTCTTTCCAGCGGATCATGTTTTCGACTTCGGGCGCGGGGTTGAGGCAGGCGCCGAAGTCCTCCCACTTGGTGCGATATGGCGCCGCAGGGGCGCTCAGCTCGTCATCGCTGAGCTCGCCGAGGCCGTGGCAGGTGGTGCACTGCTCGATGACCTCCTGCGGCTGCGCCACGAACCCTACGTGGCCGTGGCGCCGCTCCAGCTCCTTTGCTTCGGCCGTGGGCTCCGGGCGCTTGTGGTAGCGCCCTGTGCGGACGTAGCCCGCTTCACAGTCTGGGCACTTGCGGACATTGCGTCGGATGTTGTGACGCCCCATCTCCGCGGGCGGCATCACCTGCGCCGCAGCCCAAAAAATACGGTTGTGCTGCAATAGGGCTTGGCCTTCTTCCGGGTCAAAGTGCTTGCAGCCTTCGCAGCGTCGTTTCGGCGTCGCATCGGATGTCACAGGTAGCGATTGCCGCAGGGGCGGCACTGGCGCTGGAGTCGGCTTCACATGTCGGTTGCGGCCTAGCTGGTAGCTGCCGTACAGCAGCGCTGCGACACCGGCTACTACCAGGAGGATCAGTGCGAGCGTGGGAAAAGCCGAACCGAAAAGCAGAGCTAGTAAGTCCATTGCGATCCTTTGTGCAAAAGCGGCACCGACGCGTTTTCCGACTTAGCCGCCGCCGAAGTCCCGAGACTCCAAATAGCACTCGAGCGCTGAAAGGAGCGCTCCAGACTGTAAGGTCGACGCAGTGACGCGGACACAAAAGGGGCGAACCCCAAACGGACACAGCAATCACCGACAGAAGCCCACAGTGGGAAACGCTCCTTTCAGCGCTCGAGCACGCGGCAACGCTACTGTGCTACGCGGCAACGTGTCAATCACAAGTTTTGGGCGTCGCAGGCGTGCCAAAAAGACACACTTGCGCCCGTTTCAGCTGCTTCCTGGCCCAACATGGTGACACAGAGGCCGTTTACAGGCATTGAATCTGTACACCCGTAGTTTTACGTACACTAGAAAGTCGATCTTTCCATACTCGAGCTAAATAACCCCCCAACACTTTGTATTTATTGCACAGGTTTTGCCCTAACTATATATAATTACTTGGTAATAGCTGCTTCAAATGCTCCCAAAAACGTTGAAGCACTTTTCTCTAATAATATTATATAGTTAGTAGTAGTGCTTCAATGCTTCACGCCAGAGAATTGATCCACGTGACCATATATACAATTACAGAAGTTTAGAATTCATATGTATGGTCACGCGTGTCGATCTTAATTGCGTGAATCATTGAAGCATTGGACCTAACTCGGCGAGATCACTTCGGAATTGTGCTAGAAGACTCAATGAAGCATTTTGAAGCAAACTTTATGAAGCAATATCATACACTTAGGTATTCCTATCGCTTGCAGCCCACCGATTCTCGGAATCAGAGGATTATCTGAAGCGATCGATGCGGCGCAGAAAACTCTTGTGTGACGTGCCCATCGTTGTGTTACAGTCGCCGACGCGGTAAAGCAGGCTAGGGGCAGCTCCGGTGCTGAATGGTTCGGTGTCGGAGCTGCCCCGTTTTGTCGCTGCGTCATGGCCGACGTGAATGATGACCGAACTCCGCCCGTCACTATCCGCGGTCAGCAGTGCGTGACGCCGCGACAGGCCGCAGCCATCAAAGGCTGCTCCTTGCGCACGATTCGCTACTGGATGGCCAAAGGGCGTCTGCCGGTCTACCACGAGGGCAAAGGCACCACCGCTCGCGCCCGAATCCCGATAAATTCGCTGCGAAAGGTTCACCGCTTCCGCAAACGTCGCCTAAACGAGTTTGATCTCCCTCGCTGCCCCGGTTGCCGTAGCTTCAACCGTGGGCCCTACGAACGCGATGGCGAAGCTGTCGCCATCTGCCTCGACTGCGGACGCGAGACACTGTGCCCAAAGGACCACTACTTGACCAAGCTGCTCGAGGAAATGCATGAAACTCACTCTTGATCCCAAAGCCGAAGCGACATGCAGCGCCTGCAAGCTAGGCAGCAATGCTTCGATCGGTCTCAAGCGCTGCGATCGCTGCTTGCAATATTACTGCGCGCAATGCATGGAGTGGCACTTCAGTTGCAAAGCGTTGCCGGAGCGAGCTCGCGTCAAACTTCTTCGAGCGCAAGGGCTTCTGTGATGGATGAGCCGCTACCGACACCGCGAGAAGCACTCGAGCGTATGCTGGCAACAGGCGGCATTATGCAGATCATCGTGGACAATACCCACGCGGATGTGCGTCTGCCTAAAACACTCGCAGATCAAGCTACGGTAGCGCTCAATTTGGGCTACAACATGCCCGTACCCATGCGCGATTTCGTTTTGGGTGAGACCGCAGTGGAAATGGTTTTGACGTTCAATCGAAACCCTTTCCGTTGCGTTGTACCGTGGACCGCAATCGCTGCCATGAACGTTTCAGTAGGTGACCGCTTCTGGTACATCGGCTGGGGTGGACCCGCACAAGATACGAAAGAGCCATCTGCGAAAAGGCCATCGCCGTTGACGCTGGTGAAGTCGTGACAATCCATTACGCAGCCGTCGTCACCGGGTCGCGGCAGTTTGAAGCGTACCTCGAGCTGTCCGAGGCGGAACCGATGATACGATTGATGCGGCTCTGCATTACGCACTCGAATTGAAAGTTCAAGGTGAGCCCGAAATGGACAAAGTTCGCTATGCGACTACTCAGCCTCAGACGAGGCCGCACACCTGCCACTGGCCGGATTGCAACGAACAGGTGCCACCAGCTATGTGGGGTTGCAAGCTGCATTGGCGGATGTTGCCACATGGCCTACGCAAGCGTCTTTGGCAGGCATACCAGCCTGGACAAGAAATCAACTTGAACCCTTCCGATGAATACCTCGCCGCAGCACGCGTTATCGATCGCTGGGCACGGAAGAAGATCGAGATAACTCGGAAGAAAGCCTAAAAGGTCGCCAAAGGGGATTGCCATGGATGATGACGAGCTGAAGGCGAAGTTCTGGCATGTTGTGGGTATTGGCGTAAGCGTAGGCGCGGCATTGGGAATGATCGTTTTCGCATTCTTCTGCGGGGCATCGCTATTTTATGTCCTGAATGCGAAGCACCTCGCTTATGAAAGCTGCGTAAAATACCATTCCGTAGAAGATTGCTCGCATCTTTGGCCACCCCCGCCACTACCAAGGGACTGAAAAATGCATCTGAAGATTCGTGAACACCGGCTAGACAAAACCTCTGCAAAAGTCATCTCGGCACCCACTCTCAACCAAAACAGCCAACGAGAAATCGATCCGAAGCACATCATTATCCACTACACCGCAGGTCGCAGTTTCGAAAGTAGCGTCAACTGGCTAACCAACCCCAAATCGAAAGCTTCCGCGCATATCATCGTGGGCCGCGAGGGGGAGATTGCGCAGCTCGTCGACTTCAATCGCCGAGCTTGGCATGCCGGGCGTAGCATTTGGGATGGAAAACCGGACCTAAACTCGCGATCGATTGGGATTGAGCTGGACAACGCAGGCAAGCTCAATAGGCGAGCCGACGGCTACTACACGTGGTTCGGTCGTCGCGTTCCCGATTCCGATGTCGTTATTGTTGACGGGTCCCTGTGGCACGCCTTCACTGATGCCCAAATCGAAACCGCATACACAATCTGCGAAGCAATCATCGACGAGTACCCTACAATCGGCGAAGATCCCGAAGGGGGTGTTCTTGGGCATAACGACATTGCACCAGGGCGCAAGGTAGATCCAGGCCCCGCGTTCCCCATGAATAAATTTCGCAGCTGGTTGTACGGTCGCGGTGAGGGATAATCGTGAAGGAGCGTTTCAAGGAGTGGAACCCGCGCGAGGAGACGCTGGAGCGGGTAGAGCAATGTGATGCGATCATCGCTGAATACGCAGCCCAAGATCTAAAGCTCACGCTACGTCAGCTGTACTACCAGTTTGTAGCTCGCGGGATCATCGAAAACACCGAGCGCTCCTACAAGACACTTGGGTCAATTGTATCCAACGCTCGCTTAGCCGGCATGTTGGATTGGGACGCAATCGAAGATCGTGGCCGTCAACCGGAAACGCCACCAGAATTTGACAACTTGGAGCAGCTAGTCAGAGCCGCAGCCAACACGTACCGCCTCGATCGGTGGGCCGGACAGCTTCAGTACGTTGAACTGTGGGTCGAAAAAGCGGCGTTAGCTGGTGTGCTTCAACCGCTGGCTGACGAGTACCACGTAACGTTGATGGTCAATAAGGGGTATTCAAGTCAGTCTGCGATGTACGAAAGTGCGCAGCGCATTGCGAAGGCCAGTAGAGACCGTGTAGGTGCTATATTCTATTTGGGTGACCACGACCCGAGCGGCCAAGATATGGTGCGAGACATCACGGATCGACTCAACATGTTCATGCACGGGCAAGTGGCGTTTGAAGTCATCACGTTGGCCTTGACCACGCGCCAAGTAGAGCAGTATCAGCCGCCTCCGAATCCAACCAAGCTCAGCGATAGCCGTGCAACGTCCTACATTCGGCGGCACGGACGACAATGCTGGGAAGTCGACGCGCTAGACCCTGCGACACTTCAGCAGCTGATACGCGATGCGCTAGACCACGTGATTGACAAACGTTTGATGGACAAGGTCAAGCAGAAGGAAGCGCGGGATCTCAAGCGATTGTGGCGCGCTTTAGCTGAATGACAGGAGGTGCGCGGGGCTATGGCACGTAAGCGTGAACTGATGCGGCAATGGAATACGATCACGCGGCTGTTTTGCTGGGACGAAGATGACGAGTGCTGGCGATACGGGGCTGTTGCGATCCGACATTGGCATGGCGCCCCATGGATGGCGGAGCTGCAAGACCGCTCCTACGAGGAGAACTTTCCGATCCTATCTGCGACGGGACAGACGGCGCAGAAGGCGCTCGACGCGCTTGAGTATTTGGTGCGGCGCGCTTGGTTGCTCCACGACGCTCCACTGTACTTTGAAAAACTTTACGTGCAGGCATCATCGAAGACAAAGCGAAAGAAAAAGGGAAGCCATGGGACAACTTGCAGTAGCGATGAGAGCGGATAGCGAGATTGACGAACAGCTCAACAAGGCAGCCGAGGCTTCCGATAAAGGAACGCGGTGGCCGGGCATGAGTTACGAGCAAGGCGTAGAGGCTGCCTTGCTTTGGATGCGCGGCGACGTAGACGATCCGCCGATCGAGGATGAGTAATGCGGCGAAGGAGCAGAGGCCATGGCTGAGTTGTTCGATTGGAATGCCATCGACCGCAGGCGCTTCGGCACCATGCGGGTGATCGACACAGACCAGATGCGTGGTCGTCGGTACCGGTGCCCTTGCGGGTGGGAGGGTTGGACGACGTGGGGGCATGCAGGGCGACATGCAAAGTCGTGCCAACAAGCGGGGTTACGCGACCCCGAGTCGCAGCGGCGGCAGGGGTCGCGATGATGCGTTGCTGGATCCACGCGACGGGCTGGGTGAAGATCTACGACGTTGAGACGTGCGACGATTGCCCGTGGTTGGAGTCAGTCAGCGCCGCAGCGTCGATATGGCGCTGCTACCACGAGGAGAACGGTGTACGCGAACTGCCGAGCGACGTTGACACGCTGTTCGATCCGCCGCCCGAGTGGTGTCCGCTTCGATCAGAGCCAACTCTAGTTCAGCTGCGGCGGCAAGGGGTGCGGTGACTGCGCCCGCCCGCGACACCGAGCAAAAGCCGCCCATCGTGCTGTGGCTGACCTGTCCCGAAGATGAGGAGGTGAGCGGTGGCGAATGAGAAGAAGCCGAAGTCGTGTCCTTGGTGCAAAACCAAATACGGCGATCCCATGGGACCGAAGGTCAAGGAATACTTCCACGGGTCGCCGTTGTGCCCATGTTTCCGCATCTGCTGTGGCTGCGGAGCAAGCGGTCCGACCAAACTCCACCTAAAGGACGCGCTGACCGAATGGAACAGCGTGCACGTCATCCGTGACGAGTGACCCGCTTTAGCTGAATGAGCGTCGGTGTTGTAGCCGCTCGGCAAGCGTGTTGGTAGTGCGACGCTCTTGCTGCTGTTCTTGAATCGCTTGCCCGCGGTCGGATGTTGCGTGGACGAAGGAACCGGCTCGCGAGCGGTCAAAGCATTCGTGTACGACGCCGCGATCTAGAAGCGTGTCGATCACCTGATCCATCATTCGCTTGTCGATTCGGACGTGGCGATAGAGCACTCGGCGGCTTACACCTTTGTCGCCTGCGGCCTTGATCACGTGCTCGAGCTTGACTGCATGGCGATGAATCTCGCTAGAGCCAAAACCGGATACAGACTTGGCGTGCGCAAGCAAAATCTTCGTGATGGCGATAGCGCGTTCGATGTCCTCGGGTTTGACGCTCATGGAGTTGCGTAGCGACGCAAAGATCGCACCCATGACCTTGGTCTTTTCGATAAGTCGCATGCGTACGCCATGCATGTTATCGCCGTCGCCGTCTTCGAATGCGTCCTTGAAGGGCTCGAACAGATCGGTTTCAAGGAGCTCATGTGCTTGGGGTGTTAGCGCGAAAGCGCCATCGACTCGCTTGAGCTTGCGCAGCACCGAAAGCTGAGCAAACCAAAAACCCCCTGTGTCAACGGCCTTGTCTCGCAGGTCATTGATCGTAGTGGCGCCTGCGTGATCTGCTGGCAAGCGTATGTCGGCCTTGGTGAACTTGGGATTGAGCCAGCAAAACCGGGTGAAGATCCCGCCGTTTCTATGTTGGTCTTTGAAGTGCGGAGCGAGTTGTTCTTCAGTGCTGGCGACCAGAAGCGATACGTGCGGGTTTCGCACGAAGGGGTTACCCCCCTTCTGATTTCGACGGTAGTTTGATTGGAATGTGCGCCCGTCGTAGATCTTACACAGCATTTCGGCGACAGCTTCACGCGTGTTGAAGATCTTGGCACCCTCGGTCTGCACGAAGATCGCACTGGTTTGGTCATGTTGCGCGTCGTACAGCTCCTGCAAAGCCACCACGAGGCCCTGGGGGCTGCCTTCTGGCTCGATCCAAGGATCTTCGCGGTGGACATTGGCCGCCTTGCGCACGTCCCGCCAGAAGTCCTGTGCGGCGTGAATGATGGTGCTCTTGCCCGAGGCCGAACCCCCTAGCATCAGAAACCACAGCGTTAGCGGAATGCGGCCACGGTCGATGCCGCGGGCCAAGTAGAAGCCTCGCGAATCGAGCTCGTGCGCAAGACACACCAGAATCGCCGCAACGTGGTAAACGTGCGGACTCCCGAAGGCTTTTCGGGACCACTGCAAGTATTGTCGGGGCAGCGAATCTTCTGGAAAAACGTCAAAAAGCTCTTGACCTGCGCGCAGCGGGTCCGATAGCCTTTCGGCATCCATTCGATCTCCTCGGCTTGGTTTGCGGTCCAAGCTTCGGCGCCCCGAATAGCTTCCCAGGCATCGGGGCGCTTTGCTTTTCTCCTGCGGGTTCTTGGTTCTACGCCAAGTCCGACCCTGTTGGCAAGAGTGTTGATGCTGCGATAGGCTCTAGCCGACAACCTCGAGCTGAGGAGTGCCTGTGTCCCGTGTGGTCATCGCCGACAACAAAGGCGAGCTGGACGTTCATGTAGGCTACATTCGCGATCAAGTGGAGCGCTCGATCGAAGAGGGTGGTGGCCGGAACCTAGCGGTCAAGATCGTTAGCGGCTCCTACGATTGGGTCTACGACCCGCGCACACAGGATAGCGTGCAAGTGGTGCAGCAATGGGGGCGGTCGTTTCTCGCACCACCAGGTGGCGCTTGTGCACCTCGTGACGAGCAATGCGAAATCGAACGCATTTGGGACTTCATGGTCCTCAACGTGCGCTATGTTTTCGACCCTCCCGCTGTCGACACGTTTGCAACGCTCAAAGAAACGTTGTTTGCCGGGGGTGGCGATTGCGACGATGCGACGATCGCGTTTGCGACGTTGCTGGGATCCATCGGCTTTCACGTCATTGGGCGTGTCATCTCAGAAAAAGGTGCCCCTAACCAATGGGTTCACATCTACCCGATGGTTGGTCTGCCCAAGGAAGACCCTCGAGAGTGGATGCCGCTTGACGCCACCGTAGAAGGTGCAACGCCGGGTTGGGAATACCCGAACATCGCGCGGCGCAAAGACTACTTGCTCGTGTGAGGAGACCGATGGCTAGAAAGCACAAGGATGTAGAATTCCAAATAGGTCAAGCTGTTGCGCGTACATTCGAAGAAGCTGCGGCCCTTGCCATGTCTCAGTCGCTTGCGCACGGCCGCCCTGTCGTCGTCGACGTGGTCGTTTGGTCCAAGGCCGGCGCTCGTTGGTACGGGGGCGATGATGCGGTGGCGCAGTACAAAGAGGATCCGGAAGCATCTGTTTTCGAACGCATCGTAGTGCAGGCGCAGTCGCAAGGGAGGGTACCGTGAACAAGCCGATTCGAACTTGGAACCCTGGTCTTGGCGGCACCGGCGAAGCACGCATGGTCAGCATGTCCTACGGGCAGCTCCCTTCGCGAGAGCAGTTCGATACGCACTACCGTGCCGCAGTAGGCACCGGCAACTACGAAATGGAGCTCGTTGGCGAGGACGCGCGTGTTGCGAGCGATCATTGGGGTTCACCTGATGGCCTTGTAGGCGCCTTCCATAACAAGGCTGGCTACTCGCTTAGCCCGGACGAGCTGTGGCAGTTTCTCGAGAGTCTGATCGAAGCGTGGTCCGAAGGTGATGATGCTGCCGGAGACCTCGCTTCGGGAATTTTGTCCACGCTGAACTTCGAGTGGATCTGAAATGCCTACTGCGTCTGACACACGGCAGTTCTATGAGGGTCTCGGGTTGAATATCGACGAAGACTACTGGCTCAACAGCGCGTGGGCTCACGAGACTGATGACGAAAAGCTCGCTGAGCGGATCAACAACGACCTTCAGAACCTGTGGCGCTCAGCTGTGTCTGCGGGGGTGTCGTCTGATCACCCGGCAATGGCGTTCATCGATCGCACGTTGCAGGAGTGGCAGACCTTCTACGATGACTACCGGAGCGGCGGATCGTCGCTCATGCGCGCGTGGGATCCCTTCGATCTGTGGACTGAGTACCACGATGATTTGATGAGGTGGGCGGAGCGTATGAGCGAGCTTGTTCAGCGCCTCCCTACGCTCATGCCTGATCCGAGACAGCGTCAACAGGTGGAAGTGGAGCTTGAGCGTCGTGGGGTCCCCGAGCGCGCTGAAGAGTACGGCCGAACCGCCCGCGGCGAAGAAGGGCTCAGTTCCCGCACCAAGCGTTTATTGCTCGGCTTCACTGCCGTTGGAGGCTTGTTCGTCGCCGGTATTTGGGTCGCCACCAAGCGGCGACGCTAGGTCACTTCGATCGATTTCGAGTCGTGGCACGCCGTTGTAGCTACAGCTTGAGTTGATTCTCAGGGGGCTTTTCCAGTTCAGCGCCGTGGCGGTTTACCCACTCGGCGATTACATCGCCGTGGCAAGCGTGCGGCTTGCAGAAGCATCCACAGCGCTTGCCACGAAGCGCGCATACCTTAGCTACGAAAGTGGCGGAATTACGCATTCGACGGTAGAAGTAGCGTCGAAACTTCTCGATGACTTCTTCTCGTGTACCGTCTTTGCCGATTCGGAACGGGTTTCCGAAGGGGCCTGGACGCCCAATGAATACGTCGTACTCATCCTTGACGTGCACGACCTTCATTCTGAGAACCCCGTTTTGATCTCGCTGGAGCTGCGCATTGTTGTCAATTGACATACCTCGCGAAGTTGATGGCGGATTCTCGACCATCGTCAAACGTGCGGATGACCCGAGGCCCGTGCTGCAAAAACAACGTGTGTCGGTCTCCGTAATCGGCTTCAAAGATTCGGTCGCCACGTGAGAAGCCGACGATCGCGCGGTGGCTCCAGCCATACCACTTCTGTTCTGTTTTACTGAAGCCAATGCAACAAACGCGATCGTTTGGATGCGCCAGCTCGGGTGCAATCTCGTGCGTGTGGATCTCGTGGATGATGCCTGGCCTACGCCGGGTCTGCTTGGTGGCGATGTAGTCGCCGTCGTGATTGCGGTAGATCAGGCCATCCGGCTCTTGCCACAAGGCGAAATACTTCCAGGCTCGAACGAGCGTCTTCATCCTTCGCCCCTCACTTTGTTGTGGAGCTCCACGGGAGTCCCTTTCTGCTGTGATTTCTTGACCCAAAGGGCCCCCAGACGACTCTGGGGGCTCCCTGGGGGACGGTCGGTGTTACGAACGTCCTTTGTGTAGCACAGCACTACCTTAGCCCAGGGCCGAAGGCCCGGGCAAGGGGTTGTTGTTGCGTCTGCGTTCTAAATCTTAGAGACTGCAAGAAAATGCCCCGGTTCTTCTACAAGGGCGGCTTCTACAACACGCCGGCTGAGATCAAGCAGCTTCAGTTTGATCAGCTTCGCAGCCACCTCTACCCGCGTAACCCATACTTGGCAGCGCAGTCGCTCGAGCCAGGACAGCCCCCTGTGGCGTACTTGCCGCAGCGAATGATGTTCTCGCGCTTCAAGACGCCACCGATGCAGGCTGCATGGCTGGAGAACGCGCGAAGTGCTTTGGAGGCTGGCGGCAGCGCAAATGCTCGTATCAGCGTGATGCAGGAAGCGGCGCACATGCCGCCGATGTTGCCTTTTGATGAAGCACCGGCTGCGCTTGGGCTCGATCACTTACCGGAAGCTCCGATTGATCCCAACCTCGATGAGGTGCCGTTGTCACGCGGTGTGTTGCCCTACAATCGCGTGCAGTTGCATGCTAGTGAGCTTGCTGCACTTGTTCGGGAGCAGCGTGAGAATATCGCTTCGGGGCATCGAGGTGCGCAAGATCGCCGCGACTTGGCAATGGCTGAAGTGGGTAATCAGATCTCCGCTGTCGATGCGATAGTTTCGGGTAGCAACGTGCCCTGGTTCGAGCGCGGTGTGGAGTGAAAGGGCGATAGCGATGCCAGCTACGACGGGCTTTTCTGGGATCGGTAATCTGGGTCAAGAGTCCCATCGATGTGGAGCCTGTTTAGGGTGGCATGTTGGCCATCAGACTTTGGTGGACCGAGGTATCAGTGATAATCAACTGCTTTTTGCCACATGGGCCTTGATGGGATCTGTGGCGTTTGGTGGTGGACTTGTTGGATGGTGGCTTCGAGGTCGCCGTAGGAGATAGAGCAATGCCGCAGATGGCGCCTTCAAAGATCATGATGCTGGGTCGTGTAGCGCCGCCTACGCGAGCAGGCTTTCTCAATCCGCCGCGTACCTCTCCGGGTGTTCCGCAGAATCTGCTAAGGCAGACGCTGTTGGGTGGTCTCGGGGCAACTGGTCGCATGCTGTCTGGCCTCGGCCAGGTTGGCACGGGTGAAAACATCATTGCAGATGTGGATGCTGAGGCCGCAGGGATTGCTGCCAGTGCAACTGTGACCGGGCCTATGCCGGGTCAAGCTGTGCCCACGACGGCTGCCCCGGTGGGTGGCGGTAACGGCAATGGTGGCAACGGCTTTCGCCCGCAGTTCGGCGTGGACGCAGGTGTGAACGTGTTCGGCCGTCGCGTTGGCCTTGGGGCGACGCTTGGGTTTGTGAGCTTGTCGCTTCTGTCAGGTGCTGCATCTGCGGTGCACGGTTGGCGGCGCGATCGCACCCCCATTTCTGCGTGGGGTTGGTTCACGCTAGGGAGCATGTTCCCGATTATCACGCCGCTTGTCGCCGTGGGCCAAGGCTTCGGCAAACCGCGTCGTCGACGCTGATAAGGAGAGTTGTAATGCCGCTTCCGGGTGAAACAGGAGAAGTATTTGTTCCGTCGACGCCTCCGCCGGGACAGTCCGTTCCGACGCCGGATGCGCCGCTTGTGCCGGCGATGCCTTCGGGGCCGCAAGGTAATTACCCTCCGGCTCCGGTTGTCTCAGCTGGCGCCAATGGTGGTAACGGATCGATCGATCCTGCTGCTGATCGCGTTTGCGCTTGGTGGATGAGCCAGAGACAGGCGGACATGTGGGGGCCTTCGCTCAGTGCGCAGTTTTCCGCGGGCGGTCCGCTGTACAACCTCAACCAGTGGTCGCTGCAAAATCGCGATCGTCCGTTTTTTATGCCATCTACTGCGCTGTCGGTATGGCAAAGCTTGGGTTTTGCGTGGCGCATTATCGGTGCCACGCTTGCTTATCAACTGCCTCCTGCGGGTCGACGTACTGGCGCTAAGGTGGCGTGGGGCATCGGGGGTTTTCTGTTTCCGACGTTGACGACAGGTGCGGTCGCAATTCGTCAAGTTATGAAATGAGGTAGTCGATGGCGCTCAACGCAGGAATGTACAGAGGTCGCGTAGGGGACCGCGCGTTCTTCAATGGCCTCGGCAACGTTGGAAGTGTGTACGCGGGCTCTGGTCCGTATCGTGCGCCAACGACACCACCTGGGATGCAGGTTGCGGGGGTGCGCGGGTTGCGGCTTGGTGCAACGCGGCTTGCGCAGTTTCGTAATTTCCGAAATTCCTCGCTTCCAGTAGGTGTCGCCGGTGTTGGCGATCGTCCAGTCGGTGCTTTGCGTCGAGTGCAGCTGCCCGATGGTCGTATCATTTTGAGCCGGTAGTGTGGCAGGTGACGAAAAACAGTATTGGGCTGCAATGGCGCCTTTGCGTCAGCAAGGCTCTTACCTTACACCTGCTTTTGTTGCGCCTTCTGTTCTGAGTTGTACGCCGAGCGTCGATATCCGGCGCGGCGACAATCCCTATTGGCAATATTGCGTCTCGCCTGCACTACTCTTCGACTTGCCGGGTACGGGTGCGTCGGAGCTTGGGTATTGCTTCACCAAGCCTTACTTCCAGTGGATCCAGCGCTATTTGCAGGCTGCGCTTCGTAACAAGCCTCCCCTGAGTGCATCCGCGCAAGCGCGTGTGCTGTGGGTGCTCGACGTGTGGGCACATACGGTTTATGGGCTTCTTGCGCTCAATGTGGATTTGCGTTCTGGTCTCAACCGCGTAGGTCCTGCGGTCGACAATTGGTTGTTTTCGGTGGGTCGTGCGAGCGCCAGTCGTGTGGGTTCCAGTCTGCATCCAGTGTACCAGCCTTTCTGGGGTGCACAGAGCGCGCAGATGCGAAGCAATGAGCTCTTGCGGTCAACGGAGAGGCCTACGTTGCGTGCGAATCAGCAAGGGGAATGGAACGACGCTGTGCTGATGCCTACGCCGTTCTTCGAGTTACCCTTTGATTGGATCAGTAGTCTCAACCCCAATGTAAAGACTGCAAATCCTCTGTGGAGCACGTTCTATAGCGGGGTACTGCCTTGGGAGCGTAACGGCCTGCGACTTATGTCGCGTGGGAATAAAGACGCAGGGGACCTGAGAGCTGCAACAACGAATGTGGCGCTTCGGCAAGGTGTTTACCAGTGGCGCATGATGTGTTTGCAAGATTGGGGTTCGCCTAGTTATGGCCGCGAGACGCCGCTGGGAACAGGCTCGGCAGCTTGGCAAAACTGGTGGCCGCGGGGAATGGGTCGCCGTGGAGATACGGTGACGTTGACGCAGTACATCCGCAGCGTCCACTACCAACAGCGGGGGAGTAAGCTGCAACTCGTACCCGGATCTCCCGCAAAGTTGTATCCGACGTTCGATGTAGCTTTTGAAGGCATCAGCCGTCTCGTGCGACCTTTGGTACAGCTGGACTATGATGAAGCGCTCAAAACGCATGTAGCGCTGTGGTCTGTGGCATCGACTCGTGTGAGTCGACAAGGTTTCCCTGCGGTGACCTTTACCGATTCCAACGACTTGGTAAAGGCGCATGCCGATGCGGTGCAAGCTCGTGCAGAGGCGGCGATTACTAATCCCAGGTTGGTTCGTCAGGCTGATCTTGCCTCGGGTCGGCGTGAAGGTGCGCTGGAAGAAGCTGCAAACGATTTGTTCTTTGAGGGAGTTTCAATTGGGGGCAAGCAAGTGATTCCCCCATTACACGACGCCATTGTCGAAAACCCAATTCTCAAGCCGTGGGTGGCTGCGTTTCAGAGACTGTTTACTGTGGTGGTACGGCTTGTAGGGACTGCGACTGGTGGTGCTCCGCAGTGGCCGCTGATTCCGCATCCCTTTGTCCGTTCACTCAATGCCGCGGGTTGGAATACGGTTGCCGACGGTTCCACGCTGGATGTATTGCCCAAGATTGTGGTTGCCATCGGAAATATTGAAGTTGCTACGCAGATTGATATGGGCGTCTACGTCGGAGGTTGGCAGCCAGGTGGAGCTGCTGAATCTGAGCGTGATCCGGAGCGTTGTAGGGTTGTCATATCGGAGTCTTCAGGGGACTTTGTTACGCAGTGCGATGATGTACCCGCTTCAGTTTCTGCGGTGACGACTCCGCCTTCGAATCTTGAAGCTGTGGCGTGTCGAGCTCAGTTCGAAGAAGGTAGGGCCGAGTCAGCGTATCGCGATTGCATTCCCGATGATGCTTACCCCTTGTACGAAATGATGTGCGTAGCTGCGGTTCGAGGTCACGCTCCAATGATGGAGTTTGAGCAGTGGGCTCAGCAGTTGGCGCAGAGTCAGCAGTGCAAGTCGGGTACGCTGTGGTCCGCGTTTGTTTCTGGCTTCCGTCAGCGAGGTAATCCCCTTGCTGCATTTGGGAAAGGCGGTCGCTGATGCATGTTCTAGCGGGTTTGGGTCAAGCATGCTTGCGGTGGCGCCCTGGTCGTACAGGGGAAGAGGCGGAATTTGTTTGTGAGGAGTTTGAAACGGTTGAGCCTCAACAGACCAGCGCACCTTCTACATCTCGGATCAATTGTCAGCATGAGATCTTGCGTTGGGGTCAAGATAATCCTGCGCTGGTTCCGTGTGTTTCAAATGCAGAAGACTATGATCGCTGGCAGCGTCTGTGCGCGAGGGTGCAGCGTGGCGAAATCACGCTTTCTCAGGCGAGGCGCATTTTCACGGCGTTTGCGCAGCAGCAGTGCGCAGCGCAGGCGCCACCGCCACCGCCCTCTATGGAGCCCCCACCCACACCGAGGGAGCCTCCGCCACCGCCAACGGCGCCGCCTCCACATATGCCGCCGGGGATTCCAGATGCGGGTGACACACCGGGTGATCAGCCGCCGCTTCTTGAGCCAACACCTACAGTTACAGATGACGGTGCTACGCCAAGCGACGACGTAACACAACGTGATTGGCGGCGTCGTTTTGGGCCGATAGTCGGAATTGGTCTGCTTGTTGCTGCGGGATTGACTGTCTACCGAGTGAAACGGAAACGTTGACCGCCGCTATCTTCACCCCGTATGCTGCTTAGGGTCGAAGATGGCGCATTATGTTTCCGGCCAACTGCCTTTCCAACTGCCTGGTGGTACGCGAGGTGTCGGGCAGTTCCGCATGCGCACAAGGCCGATGCCTTCGGGCTATGAAAGTTCGTTCTTCGAGGAGCGTACGACTCGTAGGTTGCCTGCACCGCCTGCACCTACGCGTAAGCCGCGCAAGAAGCGTCGTGCGCTTCGTCACGGAGAGACGATCTATTGCGTATACGTGAAGAAAAAGAAGATCTCGTGTTCACGCAGTAAGACTCGTGCGCAGGCAATCGCAAATCGAGAGAAGCTCAAGCGAGCTAAGCGAACCGGCGTGAAAATTCGCAAGCAGAAGTATGAGCTTCAGTGTCCTCCTCGCACGAAGAGAGTTTGCAAGGAGCGCAAGAAGGGCAGCCGCGCGTGTCGCAAATGGGGCTGCCGTAAACGGTGAAGGAGAAAACCGATGGCACGATGCAGGTATGGAAAGGTCAAGTCAGGTCCCCGCAAGGGGCGCTGCCGTAAGCGTCCTCTAAGCGGTGCCGCAAAGAAGGCTTCTCGTCGCCGCACGCGGCGCAGCAGTCGTAGCGGTAATGGTCGGCGCTGCCGATTTGGCGTGGTCAAGCGTGGGCGTCGCAAGGGACAATGTCTCAAGCGTCGGCGTCGCCGCTAAGGAGCTGAGGTCCTGTGCCTATTGAACCTGCACTTCCCCCCGAGACGATAGGGGCTGTTGACGAGCGCAATCGTGCAGCTCAGGTGATGGCACTTCGTCTCGGGGAGACTGGCTCCGGGCGTTTCACGCCTGAAGTTGAGGTGTATCAACGCGTGTGGAATTCCACGCGTTGGGCGACGCACGAGCAAATGCAGATGATAGGCATGTCGGCGGCGCAAGCGACGCAGAAGACGCCGCAGCTGGTGACGGATGGCTTGTTTGGGCCCAACACATCAGCAACGTTGTGTTCAATCGTGGGAGATCCGTGCCCTCCGCGTCGCGCACCAGGGATGCCCGTGTGGGTGGCGCAGAACATGAATCGCTTGATGGCGTTGGTGCCTCCAAGCGGCCCGCCGGTTGAAGAGTTGATCGAGCCGGTGTCTTCTCCGCCCGTTACAAACCCGCAACCCGATGTCAGCAGCGGCTCATCGGTGGTGCAGGTAACTGTGGCAGAGACGACTACGCAAACTTCGCAACCTCCACCGCCTACGATTACGGAGGTTGAAGAGCCGGAACCTGCGCCTGAGCCTGAACCTGTGCCCGTTGAACCGGTCAGCTACGACGTGTTGTCGATGGACGCGGATTTGGAGTTTGCAAACGAGCCTGGGCTTGAAACTCCGATTGCAACGACGCGGCCTCAGTCTCGAGCGCCGTTCTTCGCAATTTTTGCTGGTGCGGCTGTGCTAGGCGGCGCATTCTGGTGGTTCCAGTACGGCCGCGGAAAACGGAGGCGTCGTGCGTAGACTAGGCGCATTAGGGGTTTTGTCGCCGCAGGTCCAAACGGGTTTGCGTGATCACTTGCAAGTGGTCGAGGACCTGCACGCACAGGTGCTATTCGATTTGCGAACCATTGCAGATCAGGGTCAAGACCCGTCGGATTTTGCTGCGGAAGCGCAGGAGATTTCAGCGGCGATCGGCGAGGTGCAGGCCGATATGACGACTGCTGATGACACCGATTCGGCTGCGTTGCATGCCCGCGTCAACATCTTGGAGCAACAAGCCCGTGATCTGATCACGCGTACGTCTCGAGCTCGGCAAGGTGCAGTCGAAGGTCAGCAGGTAACCGGGCTTCTGTGGGGCCTAGGCGTAGCTGCGGGTGTTGCTGCGCTGGCCTGGTTTGTTTGGGATCGTCGCAAGCGAAGGAGGCGCTGATGCTCAAAGGTGCGAAACGCAAGTGCCTGCGCTATGGCCGGTCGAAGACGGGTCGTCGCGTATGCAGAAGCTGGGGTGGCAAGCGCGGTCAGCGGTACTGCGTCTACAAGGGTAAGAAGACGGTTCCGGAGAGCTGCCACCGCAACAAGCGCTTGGCGCAGAAGGCCTACGGGCGACTGAAGAAGAAATGTAAGTCCAAGCTGCGAATCAAAAAGAAGGCGTAAACATGGCAACACGACGGCGACGACGGCGAAGGAAGTGCATTCGCTATGGGTACAAGAAAGAGATCCAGGCGTACGGGCCTGCAAAGCGGCGCCGCGTCTGCAAGCGCTGGGGTTCCGCTGGTGGCAAACGCACGCGTTATTGCGTGTACAAGGGAAAGAAGCGGTCGGCGGAGAGTTGTCACCGCACCAAAACTACCGCCAATAAGGCCGCTCGACGCTTGCAAAAGCGTTGCAAATCAAAGATCAAAGTGAAGGCCGCATAGGGCGTTCCTTCCAAAAAAGTGTTTTGGCGGGGTTGATGGATTTGGCTCCGCTTTCGTAAGGAGATAGCGAGATGGCACGTAGACGGCGACGGACAACTCGACGGCGCAGGCGTGGAACGGGTTCGGTGATCCGGGTTCGTCGCGCGAACAGCCTCGGTCAGCTCAGAAACCCCAACTCGGTTGCGGGCGCGGCGATTCCGGTCTTGGCAGGTGGTGGCGTGGCGACGATCACGACCATTGGTCTGACGAGCTGGATGCAACCGACGGCACAAAATGCGCCGTTCATGCGCAATGCCCCCTGGATCGGTCTTGGTGCAGGCGTCCTGACTTCAATGGGTCTGGGTGCGATGACCAGGAAGACCGCAACTACAACCATGGGTGTGGCATCTTCCATCGTGGCAGCGCTGGCATTTTTGATGCCGGGCTGGATCAGCGCGATGGGCAACGGCGGCGTAGCTGCCAACGGTGCGACGGCAGGTGTTGGCGCTGTCGTTCCCGAGTACAGCCGCGGTGTGGGACGCAGCGGAACTGGTGCCATCGTCATGGAGCCCCACGCTTCACGTGGTTACGGTGCCGGTGCGCTCGGTGCTGGGCGGCGTCGCGGCATGGGGTCCTACGGCGAAGTGGTCAACCTCGGTGCGATCAATTCGTCGGTCTTCGGCTCTGCGCCGTTCAAGCTCAGCGGTGCACGCTGAGAGCCTCCGATCTGTGTGAGGAAAGACGATGATCAATCAAATCACGAAGATCAGGCTGGCCGACGGTCGCGAAGTTGCGTTCGTCGACTGGTCTGATCTGCCGATCTATTCCACGATTGAAGTTCTGCACGGTACGGCGGTTCAGGAAATGAACCTGTTTACCTACGTGCAGGGCGATAACGTTCCGGCATTCGCACCTGTTGCGGTGGTCAACCAACGTAACGCAACGGAGCTGGACACCAATATGCAATCGCCCGGGGCGATGGCCTCCACTGAGGAGTCCCTGATCTTTGCGATCAAGCCCGAGGTGTTCAGACTCGATGTTGCGGATGAGGCAAACCCGGACTTCAGCGCCCCTGCGGCGTTGGGTGCGGCGACGCATGCGCCGATTGCAACGCCGGAGATGTATTCGGTGTTGAGCCTGCGCACGACGCTCAATCTCGAGATCAGCGAGAAGCTGTATGCGAGTGCGGGCTTCGGCTACTTCAACTGCGGTTTCGGCCCCACTGCGAATGCTGCGGCAGTTGCAGCGGGTCAGGATGAAATCGGCAACAATGGCGTGCCTTCGCAAGAAGCGGTGCGCAGCTTTGCGGTACCTCACCACATCGGGGGTCAAGAGAAGTTCCGCGTGTACCTGCGTCACGTCGACGACGGTACTGGCGGAGGTATCGAGCTGGGCTTGCGCACGGTGACCGGCGACGGCATCGATCAAACGCGCTACGCGCGGATTCGCGTCTACCTTGATGGCCTGCACAAGCGGCCGACGGCGTAAGGGCGGCGGAGGAAGACAATGGCTCAGATTTGGAAAATTCGCCTTCCTAACGGAAACGTCGTGACGCCAGGGGACTGGACCTCGGCCGAGCCGCTGTACTCGACAATTGAGATGGGCACCGTGGGCTTTCAGGAGCGCATCGCTTTCTCGTATGGGCGCGGCGGTACGGTGCCAGGTTCGGTGGGTCCGCGGCAATCAACGCTGATCGACACCAACCTCGGCGGCCAAGGCAATATGCTGCCCGAGAATGAAGAGCTGATCATCTACACGATCGGCATCGAAATTTTCAAGGCGGGTGCGGCCAACGATGTGGCCCGTTTCCCTGATGCGGACAATCCCCATGTTCCGCTTACTGACATGCTGCGATTGCAGCGGGATCTGCTGATCTTGCTCAAGATCGCGAACGTCAAAAACTACACGCAGTCGCCGCTGAGCTATTTCCCGTCAGGTACGGGTTTGCTCAGCATGTACTCGGGCGGACGGTCCTTCGTCTCGGGTCCGGCGGCTAACGGCGAGGTGCCTGCCAACAACGGCTCACCCGGTGTGCAAGGTACTCGCGAGCTCGCTTCGCCATTGACGGTTGCTGGTGGTGAGGTGTTTGGGTTGAGCTTTCGCCCCGGTCCGGGGTTGGTGACTAACCTCAACCTTGCCGCGGGTGCTCGCATTGTGATGCGATCATACCTGGACGGGTTTCGGCGCCGGCCGGTCGCCTAGCAAGAAAGGGTTATACGATGGCGATCAACCGCATTCGACTTCCAGATGGTGCCTCCTTCAACATTGAAGAGTGGCTGCACTGGCCGCTGTTTTCGACGTTGGAAGGCGCAGCTGGTGCAAACGTTGACCTTCGTGCTTTCTCCTATGTCGTTGGCCAGCCTGTTCCACAGGCAGGTGTCATCTCGACGGGTCGGCGCGATGCAACCGAGACTGATACCAACCACGATCGTCGCAGCGCGATGGGTCATGATGAGGCGTTCATTTGCTTCTCCATGACCTTCGAGCACTTCGCGATCGAAGGTTCGGATAACCAGGACTCGGTCTTCACTGTGCCTCCGTTGGATAACGCCGCGGTGGCTCCGATCCTCAGCGGTACCAACCTGCGCATCATGCAGCGTTTTATGATGTACGAAATGTTCGTAGGCGCGGGTATCAGCAAGCCGCAGGCGTCGGCGCCGTTGTCGTACTACGGTCAGGGCATCGGTGCGGTCGCGTACGGTAGCGGTGACGCACTCGCCATTACTAACGGTGGCGCGACGGCCTTGAACCTCAACTATGGGACCGCGGGCCCGGTCTCCCCTCATAATCAGCGGTTGTACCAACTTCCTGTGGTGATCCACAGCGACCGCGTCTTCAACGTTCGAATGAGCACGCCCGCAGGTCCATTGGCGGGTGTGGATCAAGATTGGCGCTTGCGCTTGTACTGCGACGGGCTCAAGCGTCGTCCTGTGGCGTAACTGGTGCGCGACTCTTGTGCGGGGAGGCGCCCCTCGGGTTTTCAGTCCCCGCGGGGCGCTTCTTTTTGGGTAATGTGGACACGATCTGGCAGCGAGCTTTCCCATGGGTGCTGATTTCAGCCGGGATTGGTGTGTTTGCAGCGTCTGTGTATCTGCGTAAGCGTGCAATGGCCGCCCCGCCGCCCTCCCCCCAGGCGGCGGGGCGGCCCCCTGCGGAACCACCCCCTGCTGACGCACCCGACGGCTCCGCTCAATATGTCCATGAACAGTTGCTTTTGGCAGCAGCGGCCAACGACGCTGGGGCTTGCGCAGCTGCCAACGATGCACTGCTTGAGGCGTTGCATGCTATGGGCAATTTCTCAGGCGGCACGCGTCGGCGCATGGATGACCGCTTGAGATCGGTACTGCTGCGGCGTTACAGTGACCCTACCGGATTGTGTCTATGAGCGAAGGCGTCCTATATGAGCCGCGAAGTTTGTGGTCGATCGCCAATGTGGCGGCCGACGATACGAACGTGACCAACGTTCGGATGGACAAGCGCCATTTCTACAATGGCGAACGTTGGCCCATCACGATCAAGCGCATGACGTTCATGGCCGTCAACTACTCGGTCTTCGATACGCCGCAGGCTAGCGCAGTCGACCCGACTATTGGCGCCGATGAGGCAGGCAGCATAATCAACAAGATTCGTGTGTCGGTGAGCGCGAGTCAGCGTTTCCATTTCAATAGCCGACGCACATTGCTTATCCCGGGGATCTCGGCGAGGCCCCGGTGGATGCCGCAGACTGGTACAACCAATGGTGGCGAGGGCTTGTACCTGCCTTCGTCGCTGTATGGTCAATGCAATCTCAACTTCGACAAGCCGCTATTTCTTCCGCGCAACGGCACCATTCAGTGGGATTTGTCTGCGTACACGCCTTGGAATACAGCGGTTGTCAAAGGTAACGACCAGAACAACAACGCATCCGCGTGGATGGTCTACCAAGAGGAAGGCGGTTTGTGGCCTGGATCTGCGCGTTGTCGCCAAGTGCAGTTGCAAGCGTACGTCGGGGATCTGTCGCAAGCTGATCCCGAGGCTAAGTGGCCGTACCCACCAGACGGCTTTGGTGCGGGTGCTTTGGGGCCTGCGGTATCGACGACCACCGATTGGTGGGCGCCGCTGTCTCGGTTCCCTGCGGGAGGTGGCGCCGAACGCGACTTTACGGGAGCGCCTGGTACCGGAGGGCCGTTGCAAAAGTCGTTTGCTGCGCAGGAGTCGACTCGATCGGGTTCGACCAAGATCACTGGCATGCGAACGTTCATCGAGCAGATTCTCTACGACGTTCAGTTCAGCAGTCAGATGTTTCCGATAGGTGCAACCTCCCGCTCTGCACCGCTTTCGATGCGCGTTGGTACGCGGGTGCGTACGGAAAACAGCGGTAGCAAGACTTGGTGGTGGCGACCGGGGGCGCCACTTGCGTTGGTGTTCGATTCGATTACGCCAGCGTGCGTCTACGAGTTTCCCGAACCCTTCACGATGGGTCCTGGAGATCAGTTGGATGTGGAGCTTTTGATGCCGCCCAACGTCGAAAACTTCACGACTACGTTTCACATCGGTGTAGCCTTCAACGGCTACGCATCGATCGAGGGTTGAATGATGCCGCCAAACACGCCACCGCCCCGAGGAACCCCGCAATACGCTGATTACGTTATCCAGCTTGCGAAAGGTGGGCTGATTCACGACGGCGTCATCAACGAACCCCGTGTGTTCTGGGATGAGATCGAGCAAGACGGTACCGACACTATCAAGTTCGGCAACCCAGGCATCTTCCAGAATGGCGAACAGTTTCCGATTCGTCTAACTCGCATGATCGCCACAACTCGCTTCTTCGATGAGGCTGGCACCGAAGATTCCGAGATCAACGTACAGCGGATCGGGCTTCGCATGAAGTTCCATGATCAGTTCTACATGAACCCGCTGTTTGTTCCGATTCCGGCTTGGGGCAACACGGTTACGGCTACACCACCGACCTACAATCAAAGCGCGGCCATGTGGGATTTCGTGGCCAACGGACAGCCGTTTATTCTGTCTGCGCGAGATACCTTGCGGGTTGAGGTGCAGCTTGAGAATGCTCCTGCGCAAGGTGAGAGTGTGCCGGTTGATGTAACCGCAACCGGCATCGGCGTGCTGTCCAAGCGCCCGTATATGTTCAACGGTCAAGTCGATCTTGCCGACACCAATCCAGTCACGCTTTCGACCGTGGACTTTCGCAATGACGGTTCGGAGCCAATTGCGATTACGGATATGAGCGTGCATTGCGGTCCTGAATCGGGTGCCGCTGATCCGCAAGGCAATCTCCGAAGGCTGCGGCTGAACATTCGACAGGTCGGTAACGGAACCAACGCGGATTGGTTCGAGGGTCCGCAAGTTCCAGTGGCGATCCCGCTCATGCCGGCGCCGCTGTTTGGCGTTAGTGCAGGCCGCGCTGTCGTTCACCAGTTCCCTGGTGACGGTGTGATTTGGCAGCCTGGTGAAGGCATCTCAATCGAGACTCGAGGGGTTCTACAAGGACAGATCTTCGATTCGTGGCTTGTTGTAGCTTTGGCGGGCTACATCATGGTGGTGTGATGCAGGTTCGTAAGCCGACAGAGATCTTTCGCGCAACCTGTAAGCAGGAGTTGCGCTTGTTGCTTGATGCCGAAGCGGATGCGCCTGCGGACACATACCGTCGCGTCCACGTTTTCACACCGCCATCACCTCGGCTGCATATTGCTATCGATCATCCTACGCCGAACGAAGCTGGACCCAATCGTGACTATGCGGTTCCTCCGGTGACCCTAGACACGACTATCCAGTTCTATCTTCAGCCACATCAGAAGCTCTTCGGAATGGTGGAGCAGGGTGGGGGCTTTGCAACGGCTTCGATCTTGGTGGAGTACCTTGAGGGAGGTGGTTGATGCCGCTTACTGCGAATTATCCCCCATACTACGGAAGTTCGACTCCGTTTACGCAGCCGCAGGCGAATCCAGCTGTGGCGCCTACCATCCCTCGGGGTCGCGGTGATTGGGCGCAGACTACGTATGCGCTCGGCGGTCTTGGTCAGGCGGGGGCAGGTCGCGATCTGCTGTTTACGGCGGTCACGATCGCCGGGTCGACGCTTGGCGGGGGTCTTGTGGGCTACGTGGCGTCGAAGCGCAATCTGCAATCCGCTAGGCGAGGTGCTATCTTTTCGGGAGGTCTCACCGGCGTTGCAAACGGTTTTGGAAGTTTTCGCGGAGGAAACGCTCTCGTCGGCAGTCTCGCCATTGCTGGCGGTCTTGGTGCGCTGTGGTGGGTCCTACGAGATCTGTAGGAGGTGATGTATGCCACGGTTGAAGGGCGCATTGTTGCAGGCACTTGCAGGAACAGCTCAGGCGGCGTTGGGAACGTGGGCCACGCAGGCGAGTCAAAGCACCGGGGTCAAAAAGCGTCGCAGAAAGCGCCAAGGCGGGGGTTGTAGCCCTTGCGAAGCGATGGCCAAAGTAGATGAGGCGCACAAGCGGGTGCGCAATGGAACATTGTAGAATATGTCGCGCCCCGGTTTATCCAAACGACACTACGATCCTCGCGGCCTGGGGCAGGCCACTTGGCGTCGTACACAGGCGGTGCGCGAAGGTGGCACAGGCGAGTGCGGCCTCCCTTGGTCGGGTGGCGCTGACAGCCGGCGAGCTCGTGCTCAAATCCCGCGCGCCCCGCGCATTTGCGCTGCTTCAGGGCGTGCGAGCTGTAGTCAAGAAGGTGGGTGATGGCAGCGACTAATTCACGTGATACGCGAAAGCACCTTCAACAGCGGTTTCGTAACAAAAACCGCGACGGTGCCGGCATGCTCATCGCTTATGAGGATGCGAACGGAGCAAACCGCGACATCCAAGGTGATGCAGAAGCGCCCTGGGTCAAAAACCCTCCGTTTACTGAGGATCCGCAGAAGTGGCTTGCGCCTACGCTGCTTCCCAGCGTTGCCGTTGCGTCCACACCCTATATCACTTTGCAGCCGATCAACGTCAAGCAGTATCGCGCCTTGGCGGTGTACTTGACCTATTTGATTCCTGAAGCCGCGGGGCCACCGGCAGGTATTGGGCAGTTGTCACTTGTACCTGAGATGCTTGCGATTGATCCCAATTTGGGTCAAGCACAGTGGTACACCATGTCTTTGGTGGATCTGGCTTTTTCAGTGGTTTCAGGTGCGCTAAATCCACCTTTCGACAATTTAGTGTTTGCCTCAAGTAATTTCTTTCCGCAGGAGCTTCGTTGGCCAGACACGGCTGTAGGTCCGGTTACCGCAGATCTAACTTTGCGGACTCGACTCTTCTTCGATGTAACCAATGCAGAGGCTTTCCGCTTGAGCGCGATAGAGCTCAATGCATCATCCCCGAACGAAAACACGCTTTCTGTTGCGTATTCGAGGAGTCAATAAGTGTCATCCCAAGCGCCTGCTTCAGGAGGGGCTGTACCCTTTGCCGGATTATCAAGTGGGGGTACACCCGATCCGCACGCCCCTACACATGAAAATGGCGGTTCTGATGAGATCGATGTAACAGGCTTGAGTGGCCTCCTCGCTGACGGTCAAACGCCACTGGCACATGCAGCTACACATGAAAACGGCGGTGCTGATGAGATCGATGTAACAGGGCTTAGTGGCCTTCTCTCCGATCCGCAGACACCTACAGCACATGCGTCTTCACATTCTGATGGTGGGTCCGATGAAATCGACGTTGCCGATTTAGCCACCGCCTCGTTGAATACTGCTGAGCGTTTGCGACCGGACGGCGCCGGGGGGCTTGAGTTTGTATCGGCGGAAGACATCTGCGACTTTGATGCCGGATCCGATACAACTAGTGGTAGCACTCCAATTACGAAATGCTCAGTAACAATTCCCGCAGAGGACGCAACTTTCATCATCGAAGCTGCGGCCTTGGTCAGCCACTCGGATACAACCGGAAACCCGTCGGTTCGGCTGCGCAATACGACGGATGCTGTGACATTAGGTCGAGTGTGGAACAGTGAAATGGAAGACGCTGCAAATATCCTCACCGCGGACTACCGTAGAGAGTTTGTTCAAACAGCTGCTGCGGGGGCAAAGACGATCGAGCTTCAGTATTTTGTCACTGGTAGCGGTACAATGACGATCTCCGACGCCTTGCTTTGCGTCAGGAGGAAGGTTGAGTAATGCCTAATCCGCTGACATATGGTTCTGCTGATTTTACAACCTCTGGCGGCTCAGTTGATCCGGAGCAGCTTCGTCGGGAGTATCTTGCGACGAGTTTCCCCTCGACGCCAGTCAACTTTGTTCGCCTCAACACGAGAGAGCTTCCCGCGCTTGCGGTTGAGGTTTGGTTCGATGGGGTTCCCGACGCAACAGATGAAGCAACTTCAGATGGGGTTATTTCGGCGCATACCGCTGCGGGTGTTCCGCGTCTGGAGATCATCGAGCTCGACTTCGCGGCAAGTTTGGTTATTGATCTTGCAGCGCATAAAAGCTTCGGTAGGGACTTCGCTGTAACTGAATTGACAGGTGCGATCGACATTTCTTTTAGCAATCCATACTTCGGTGCGCAAGGAACGATCTACGTTCGTCAAGATGCTGTAGGGGGCCGCGCTGTAAGTTTTACTGCGCCTGGCGGTTGGACAATTTTGACTGACGAAGACCTTGTTGACCTCAACGCAGGTCAAAATCCAGATCAAGTTACAGCGTATGCTTTCCTCTTTGTTTTGCTGGATGGGGATCAGTTTTTGCACTTGTCGAAATCTATTTTGACCTAAGATGCATCGTCAGGCATTCAAAAAGCCCTCGGCATTTGTGTGGGGGCCTGGAGGGGCAGCGCTGTGGTGGCCTGGGTACTCCGACTTGACGGTCGCGGAGCTGGAGGAGCTGCCCTTCTACGCGTCGCTGTCTGACCACCCTGAGGCGCCTACCGTAGGTACGCGCAACGACGTGACCACCCTCGCTGAGCTGCACGCGATTACTGGCGGGACAGGTGGCGACGGTGCGACGGTCAACGAGTGGGTCCACCTCTTGGACTTAGACTCGGGAAACGCGTACGTCAACAAAAGTCACGTCCGTATGACCTCTGCCCCGGGTGTGTTCGTTGACGGGGTCCTGAGCACAGCCTCACAGCTCAACAATGCACACCACGTCGAGGTTGATGGTGGGTCTTACCGGTTGGCAATGCGTCTCGTCGTCACCCAGGGCATCGGGGGCAATGACCAGGCGGCGCCTGAGCACGTCGTGCATCGGCGGTGCAACCTACGTAAAGACTCCGCCCCGGGCAGCCCTGTGATCCACCAAGGCCAAGTGCAGTCCGCGTTCGTCGACTGCCGGATCTACGGCGGGCTCGGCGTGTCGATCACTGTTCCCAGCGGGACCGTGATCAACAATATGTTTTTCCTCAACTGCCGTGTGATGGGTGTTGAAGGTACGGGCGACGAGGCCTTCCAGTTCGTCCACTCCGACACCGTGAGCAGCTTCGCGCAGATCGTCGTCTGGCAGACGCACATGGAGAGCACGAGCGGCGGCACGTACGAGACCATCGTGCTCGACAGAGTCGAGGACGTGGCTTTTATGCAATGCTCTGTGCGGGACCGGCCGATCGAGCACGGCGCCGACATCGGGACCAACATCTGCTACTACGACTGCGACTTCCACAGCTCCCAGTCGCCCGTCGGCAACGGGGAGCCTACGTATTGGGAGTATAAGCGCAACACCTGGGACGGGATCACGCAGTCGACGTTCGAGACCGCCCTCGGCGTCCCCGACGACAACACCGGCAGCACGTGGTCGGGGACGTATGTGGCGCCCGGACAGTGGCCCCTGAGCATCGGCCATCCGCAGTTGACGGGCGGGCTTAGCGAGATCGCGTCGGTTTTGCATTCGTGGTTCGTGCCCGAGGCCGACGCCCACGCCAGCGGGTCCGGCCCGCTGATTACACTGGTGAGCGGGGAGGCCGACGTCCTGGACGACCTCGTTGGCGCCGCAGATTTGTCGGCCCCTGTCACTGCTGCTCGGCTCGCGTACTCGGCGACGGGAGGCGAAGACGACGGCGCGTACATCGAAATGCCGGATGTTGCAGACAGACTCGTTGGCACGGTTTCTATGGTGGCGGGGCACCGGACGGCGCTGTACACGATGTTCGCCGGCGATTCGGGCGACGACGCCGAGCGCAAGCAGGTTGCTCTCTACGAAGACGCCGTCGGCGAGCGCCTGGTGTTCCGCCACAGAGACGGCGGGGCGAGCGACAGCTTCGGCGCGGTAGCAGATTTTGACGCTGGTACCGACTTCGACAGCAATTTCACCTCGCCGTCGCATGATACGGCTTGGCATTTGCAGTCCGCGCGAACGCCGAGTGGTGGCGCCGAGTCGGAGATCGACGGCGCGGCAACAACGCCTGACTTTTCTAACACAAACGGGCTAGCAGCGGCTAATCGGTTCAGTCTCGGTGACGGTCACGGTGGAGGCGCTGCGTCAGGCGGCAAGCTCGCTGCCGCAGCGCTGGCCGACGACCCGACGGCCGACGACCACACCTTGATCAAACGGTACTTTGCGGAGAACTTCCAGACCGTGATCATCTCGTAAGGAGGACGGCGTGCACCTGGGACGACGAAGCAGACATCACCCCGCTTGCGGGATCGTCAGGATTAAGATGCTCGAGGCGCGCGAGCGCGGGGAGGCTCGCGTGCGGCGAGCGAATCTAATCGAGGATGCGCGCGAGCATGCGTGGTCATGTCAGCTACTGCACTACGATGATGAGCTGTTTGGAGAGGCGATCGCTCGACAGGTCGAGGACGGGTGGATGCGCGAGGACGGCACTGGC
>JABAHQ010006343.1_pt2 | contig 57599 bp, 40 predicted proteins | sample 7062091 | NCBI WGS metagenome assembly JABAHQ01 (sample SAMN14534359, study PRJNA622989) | marine sediment metagenome | biome: marine biome [ENVO:00000428]; feature: marine pelagic biome [ENVO:01000023]; material: deep marine sediment [ENVO:00002113] | place: India: Gulf of Kutch | collected...
CCTGCAATCTTTTGAACATTCCCTTCGACAGGACCACTACTTTGGCGCCGTGCTCCAGTAATTCTTCCACATCGGCCGGTTGGATACCGGGGGAATGACTTGTTCCGGTCTCGTTCCAGTCCCATTCTCTGGCCCCGCCCGGATACAGTTTGGCATCTTTAAAACGAGCCTCTTGTCCTTCCACCTCTATATGTCCCCAGGATAAATGAGTGATGCGGGGAGAAGTTGTTTGTTGAGCCATCATGGTTTACCTCCTTAATTATGATTATCAAAGGATTGCCATTTGGTCTACTTATAGAATGAGTGTTTGAGTATTCTGGTGTTATAGTGTTCCTGTCCTGAAATTATGGAATTGAATGGCTTCAGGAATAATCAGCCACATCAAAACGCTAACACCATAACGCCTGAGCACTCTAACACTCCCTTATGTTTGAACGTGATTCCCGCCGCTACGTTCAACAGCAACCGGAATTTCGTAACACTGACCTTCGCTCAGTCCATTAACGCGCGAACGGTTCGATTGGTATGGGCGAGCCGATCTCCCAGAACCCGCGCAATAAATTTATGGAATATGGCCGCAATCGCCGGATCCATTTCTTCCATTCTTCTCAAATTCTCTAATGACAGAAACAACACCACACATTTCTGATTGGTAACCACCGAGGCGGTTGCCGGTATCCCCAAATATACGCCCATTTCGCCCACCACCGTTCCCGCTCCCATTTTTCTTAACCGTACGATCTGGCCATCTGTTTCTTCAAGTTGCGCGGTGACCTGCCCCGACTCGATAAAATAAAGACCCACTGGCGGATTGCCCTGTCGAAGCAAATAACTCCCCTCCTCGAATTCTTCTCTTTTTAAATATTTCATCATGCTGGAGACAAAAGAATGAAAATGCTCTTCTTTATCCAGTGATTTGGATTCGATCTCAAATAACGAGGTTAAAAAATCGATGCCTTCTTTTTCCCGCAAGGTATCGGTTGCAGGCNNAAGGTATCGGTTACAGGCAAGGCTTCGTGTTTGAGGATCTGATTTTCGCACCATTCCACCCCGTGATCCAGATCAGGAAAGACCTTAAACCTGCTATTCTCCCCTTCAATAAATCCACCGATTTCAAATTGGCGTTTCAGTTGGCTGGAGAGATGAGTAAACACCAGGGTAAAATCGTGGCGGTCTTCCAGCATTTTCATTTTGGTAAAGCTGTTCAAGGCGGAGGAGTCCAGGCCATTCACCAATCTAAAATCAAGAATCAGGTAATTGAGTGCTGGCAAGCTGGAATTATTTAGACGTTGCCGGACCTGATCCAGCAAATTATTGGCGGTTCCAAAAAAGATAAATCCCTGTAATTTAAGGATGTAAAGTTGATCTCCTTTTTTCCTGAGAAGGCGTTGATATGGTGCGGCGCGATCGACATTGCTCTGATAATTCGCTCCCGATAGGGCATGTTTCACCACATCAATACGGCTGTAGTTTACCACGAATAAAATCACCGCGATTAGCAATCCCACCGATACCCCTTCCAGGAAGCCAAACACACCGATGATGATCAATATGGAGAGGAGAAGCAGGTATTCCGCTTTGGGAAGTTTGAACCAGGTTTCATACACCCATTCGAACAGAAACGATAATCCCAGAAAAATGAGTAAGCCACCGAGCAACGGTTTGGGGAAATAAGAAAAAATGGTGGCACCAAAGACCAGGGTGATCCCGCACAGTCCGGCTGCGATGATACCGGCTGCCCGTCGGTTCGCGCCAATCCTGAACCCCAGCGCGGAGAGGGCCAGTGACATATATCCTACCGGGCTTGCGCCAAGACCTGCAGCCATGTTGGCGATGCCCGTTGATTGAAGTTCCCGGTTCAAATTAATCTCTTCCTGTATAATCAATTCCAGGCCGCTGGCACTCAATAAAAGGGTAATGACACTGATAATAATGATGGTTCCCATGTTGCCGATCTGGCTGAGGATGATCCACCAATCGACATTGGAAAGGGCGGCTGGCGGCGGTGGCTTCCAGAGAGTTCCTTCCGGAAAATGGGCCAGCAGCCAGCCGGAGGTACTAACTTCAGCTAATGATGCCTGGCTTAAAAATACAACAATATAAAACAATATAATTGCGCCCAGAATCATCACCGGCAGTATCCAGAATTGATGGTAATGGCGCAGAATAAAGAATAACAGGATGGCAAAAATTAATCCGGGAAGCCATTTTACCAGGACGTCGGGCTGAAAAAAGTGGGGAAACTGAGCTATCCCGGGAGTAATGTCGGTCATGATTCCGATAGCGCCGCGCACTAACAGCCAGCCGGTTCCGGCCAGAAACCCTCCCACGACCGGGTAAGGAATAAACCGGATCAGATTGCCTAATTTGAAACGTCCCAATAAGAGTAGAAATGTCCCGGTAAGGAGGGAGGTGAATGCGATGGCGATGACCACCGTGGTAAAGACAGTCTCACTGCTACCGGCGGCGGAAATACTGCCGGCAATAGCAGTGGCGATTAAAGAGAGTATCGCTGCCGGTGCGGCCTGGGGGATGGTAATTGTTCCGTAAAATGAACTGGTCAGGGAGCTTATTATGCCCATCACAAATGCGCCGAAGAGCATGAATCCGATACCATTGGCCAGATGTCCGGAAAACTCGCCGGAGAAAATGAGAGCCGCATAAGCACTTTGAAAGATAATAATCAGGATACCGTTAACAAGGCCGGCGTTAATGGTAGGCAACCAGCGCTTCTGGGATGATGTTTGTGCCGATGAAGATGTCAATTGCGTCTCCCCGTCTTGGGACATTCAACCTCCTCGTTTTTGGAGACGCAATTAACATAAAGACGTTATGATGTGCAAATAAAAAGTGCGAAAGTTGGCGTGTTTTAATCACATGCATTCATTGAAGTGGAAGGAACCGGATAGTCGTCAATCATCAATGCTATTTCCGATTACACTTGATTTGTGAGTGGTAGAGTGGTGCCTGTGCCCGTGGTAATTGGTAACCACCCGCGCGAGGATCACTCTACCAGGCACCACTCACCAATCACAACTCCTCATTATTCATTGAGCATTACCAGGAAATGTTAATGATTACCTACTTGAACAAGATCAGGCGTCGTGTTTCCGAATAATTCCCAACCTTCAATCGATAGAAGTAGGTGCCGCTGGGCAGAGTAGCGGCATTCCATTGAACTTTGAAATATCCTGCCGATAGCCTCTGATGAACTAATTCTGTCACTTCCTGACCCAACGCATTGAATATTTTTAAGCTCACCTCACCGGAACGGGGCAATGAGAATTCGATTGTGGTAGACGGATTAAAGGGGTTGGGATAGTTTTGGAATAACCGGAAGCTTTCCGATCGCCGCGAAACCGTCTCCTGCTCCGAAATGGAATTGATAATATCGATATCGACCAGGAAAACATTGGCGACGTTATCCACATCGCCCGGAACCAGATTGTCGGCGTCAGAGGAAAACGCCACGTATTGTCCGTTGGTATTGATAGCCGGCCCGCTGCTGCCGCCGTTTGCTTGAGGGCCACCGCTTGACAGACTGATTCGCTGTGTAGTGCCTAGATGTCGATCGTGTAGAAAAATGTCCGCCTCACCGTTTGTGTCACCCGAGACCAGATTGTCTGCCGTGGTGGCAAAGGTCACAAACCTGCCGTCATCAGACATATATTTTCCCAAAGACCCAAAGGTGTGGGCATTCGCCTGCTGTCCAGCAGTTGAAACGCTCACAATCTCCTTCATTCCTGTTAACCTGTCGTGAACAAACAGATCGGATTGGAATCCGTTGGAGTCATTGGGCACAAAGTTTGTAGCCTGGGAAGCAAATACGACATAACGACCATCGGCGCTAGCATAGGGCTGACTGAAGCTGCTATTATTTCCGATTTGACCGCTATCAGAAACGCTAATCAATTCAGTGATGCCGTTTCCTTCATCAAAGATGCCGTTTTCATCCGGATCGCGATCATGGATGTAAACATCCCAATCGAAATTGATATCCAGAGAATCCAATTCGGGTTGATCCGGGACGGAAAATGTCATGAAACGTCCGGTCTGACTGATTGAAGTAGTTATCTCAAAAGTATTGGAATTGAAGGCTACCGGTCGAACGGTCACTCCATTCTGCAAGTCGCGCACAAACATTTCTTCATTAAGAGTTGAATCATTTGGAACAAGATTCGTGGCAGATGAGTGGAACTTCACATACCGACCATCTCCGGAAATCATTGCAGTCTGTCTTCCCGTCCCGCGATTTGCCTCCTCGCCGGTACTGGAAACACTTGCTCGCACGGTGACGCCGGTTTGCCGATTGTGGACAAAAACATCGGTAACTCCATTAGAGTCATTGGGGACCAGATTATTTGCACCTGTTACGAATGCCACCAACTGACCATCCTCGCTTATACTGGGGGAGGTGGAACGTCCGTTGGCTTCCTGCCCGCTGCTGGAAACACTGACTCGTTCCAGATTGCCGGTCTGGGCGTCATATACAAAAACGTCACCGGCGTCATTATTGTCATCGGGAACCAGGTTTTCGGCTCTGGATTCAAAGGCAATAAATCTCCCATCTGCGCTGATGGCCGCGGCAAAGTTGTCGCACACAGGCTCGCTGCTATGATCGTGATTGGGGATTATATTGATAGATGCGGTAGAATTTATCGGTGTTGGATTGATCAGGTCTTCGCATTCATCCAGAATCCCATTGTTGTTGCAGTCGTTTCCCTGTAGTTCACATTCATCGAGCACGCCGTTATTGTTGCAATCCGGTGCACCGGCGGCAATGTCGCAGTCATCAGGGACGCCATTGTTATTGCAATCATTACCTGCTAATTCACAGTCATCCGGAATGCCGTTGTTGTTGCAGTCATTTCCCATTAATTCGCATTCATCGGGAATACCATTGTTGTTACAATCGTTGCTCATCCCGCCACCAATATCGCACTCATCCGGTCTTCCATTGTTATTGCAATCCCCGCTGTTCCCACTGGCGATGTCGCACTCGTCGGGAATCCAATTATTATTGCAATCCTGGGAGGTGCCGTTAACGATGTCTAAACTGTCTGGGACGCCGTTATTGTTACAGTCATCAAAGGGCATTGCATCGGGTGCAATCCAAGCGATAAAGACATCGCTTGCGCCGGCATTATTCCCCTGAAAGGCATTCATGGTTGGAAAATTGCCAGAGAGGGTATATCCGGTAAAGTAAAAATTTCCATCTCCGTCAACAGTAATTCCAGACGAGGTATCGTCAGCGCTGCCGCCAAAGTAGGTGGAGAATTCCAGGTTTGCACCGCTACTTTCAAATCGGGTAACATAAGCATCCGCGCCACCGGCGTTATTGGATTGAATCGAATTTTGGGTCGGGAAATTACCGGATCGGGTGACACCGGTTATATAAGCGCGATTTTGGTTATCAACGGCAACGGCGGTTCCAATATCATCCCCACCTCCTCCCAAAAAAGTTGAGAAGTCAATGTTGCTGCCATTGAAATTGAATTTGGTTACAAATCCATCTTCTCCACCGTTGAGGCTATTTTGAAAAGCATTCGCAGTAGGAAAATTGCCGGATGCGGTCCTTCCGGTTACAAATGCGTTTCCGCTGTTGTTGACAGAGATACCGTACCCCACATCATCCCCATTACCGCCAAGATAGGAGACGTAATTGGCGCTGCTGCTAATACTGGCAGCAAAGGCTTCGCTGTCAAATTGTCCGCCCGGTTTGGTTTCCTGAAATGCTCCCCCGGTGGTTGGAAAATCCGTGGCATAAGTTACGCCGGTAAGGTATGAGCGGTTAGCGTCGTCCAGTGCAACACTATTGGCTTCCTCAATACCGTTGCCGCCCAGGTAGGTGGCATAACTCAGTTGATTTCCGGAAGAAGAAAATCGCGCCAGGAACGCATCGCCCAAGCCTCCATACATTAATTGGTAGGCATTGGCAGTGACGGGAAAGTTGGTGGAACCGGTCCACCCTGCAAAGTGAGCCCTGCCTTGGTCATCTACCGAAATATCTCGTCCCTCTTCTGCCCCATTTGCCCCAAGGTAAGTTGAGTAAATCAAAGAGGAACCATTAATATTGAGTTTGGAGACAAATGCATCTCCCGCTGGACTGGGTGTGGTTTGATATGCTCCGCTGGTGTAGGGGAAATCAGTGCTCCAGGCGCGACCGGTTACGAAAGCACTACCAAACTCATCTACATCGATGCCCAGAGCACGATCATCGCCGCTGCCGCCCAGATAGGTAGCGTAGCTGAGCATCCCGCTGGCAGTATCGATCTTAGCCACAAAGCCGTCGAATCCCAGGTTATAAGAAGTGTCAAATGCTGTGGCGGTGGTGGGGAAGTCCGCGGAGAGGGTGTATCCGCAAACATAGATATTCCCCGAATTATCCACCGCGATGTCGGTAGCTCGATCGTTAGCCGATCCGCCCAGGTAGGAGCTGAATTCCAGCATGGGATCGATGATCAGCGGATGGTTGGCAGCATATTCGGCGACCTCAAAGCCGATGCGGTTATTATCGGTCAGAACATAGTTGCCTTCTATCGGTTGACGTTCATCGTTGAACTTCTGATAAATCTTTGGCGGAGATTGATGCAGTTCGCCGCCATCAATTTTCAGTATCAATTGGCCATTATCGGCAATTTTTACTTCATCAACCCCGGTATATTCTAACCCGATTTGCTGTAGATCAGCGCCGGGAGAAACGATAAAATCGAACTCCAATTTTCCCCGGTTACCGTAATACACCAGATCGATACCGGGATACACCTCCCGGTAGGCGACTCGCGAATAGGTGGGTACGCCGCTGCGCCATCTTGCCGGATCGTTGCCAATGAAGTAATTGACGCGGGTCGGCAGGGGATCCAGCCCCCGGACAGCGGATGGCGCCTTGGCGTTTGCCAAACGTATCCGAACCGTGGTAGCCTTCGGAAGTCGGAACCCGGCAGTCTTAATTTTTGTTTTGGTTGTTGCCTGTTCATTAGTCCGCATCAGGAGCACCGCATCTTCCCTTGTCAGAAACAGCGTGTAGCCCTCTCCGCGAGCCATGAATAGAACTGCCGCATCCGCCTGTCCCCGGTTGGCCTCGAAGTATAGAGGCATACGGTTCAAGGGATTATGCGCTTTCATTGGCGACGAATTATTTAAATTCGTTTTTACAACTCCTGTGTTTGAATGAGCTTTATCTATAGCGGCAGGTTTATCGAATCGATAATATGCTGTTACCAAAAGAAGCGTTAAAATTAGACCTCCACCCAAAATAAACATCAATTTGCGAGACATAATTTTATCTCCTTATTTAAAAAATTTATCGAGAGGCGATTATTGTTGTCTTTCCGTTATTTGAGCAGCATCAGCTTACGAGTTTGGCTGAAATTACCGGCTTGTAAGCGATACAAGTACACGCCGCTGGCGAGAGCGTTTCCACGGTCATCTTTTGCATGCCATTGAATCGTATGGGCGCCTGCCTGCTGAGGTTTGCTCACCAGCGTCTTGACTTTTTGTCCGAGCATGTTGTAAATGCTTAATTCCACCTCGCTTGTAGTGGGGAGATAATAACGAATTGTTGTTGTCGGGTTGAACGGATTGGGATAGTTCTGGAACAGCGCAAAACTTTTGGAGACCCCCGGTTGGTTGTTGCTGATGCCGGTGGGATCATCGTTATGCACTTCCCGCATCCAGATGCTTCGCCCGTAAGTGCCGGCCACAATGTAAAATTTTCCGTTGATTAACAGGCTGTCAATAGCGACCATTTCCGTGATGATATTGGCATCTGGCATGGCGAAATTCCAGCGGTGCCAGGATGTGCCGCCATCGGTGCTTCGAAAGCAGCCGAATTCTGTTCCCAGGTAAAGATTTCTGTCCTGGGAGATGGTCGGGTAAATCACCAAGTCTGCAAGCGGCACATTAGGAAGATTCCCGGTTACATTTGTCCAGCTAATGCCGCGGTTGTTTGTTCGGTAAATCTGCTGTCCGGGTGAACCCAGCCCATTCATCAGGGCGTAAGCGCGGCCAGGCCACACCGGGTGCGGAACCACCTTTCGTATACGTACACCGGCCGGGAGGCCGTTAGAACGCTCAAACCAGTTGCCGTTGTCATACACATAGAGACGCAAGTGCTGGGGTACCCAATTAACAACAGAATCCAGACAGGCATAAATGGTATTGTCATTGGATACGGTGATCTCGGATACCGGGGATGGGAAGGGCACCGTATTCATTCTTTGCCATAAATCGTGGGGTGTTTCCGATACATAAACATGTTCATTGGCATTCGTATAGAGATTATCCGCATTTAGCCCGTTACTACGCACCCTGGGCGCCCAGTTCAAAGAATCCCCGGTGATGCCGAATACGAAGGTATTCCATGTCAAACCGGTATTGGTTGATCGGTATCTTCTCCAGGAAACCGGCCCGCCATGGTAAACAGAAGCATAAATCCTGGTGGGGTCTTCCGGATCAATTGAAATACCGGAGCCGTCTCCGCCCTTGCGCTGATACCAGGTTCCGTTGTAGTCGGTAATACCAATCAAACCGTTATCCTGAGACCCGCCGAAGATGATTGCCGGATCGGTTTTGGAGACATCAATATTATAAAATTGGGTAATAGGGAAGGTATTCCCTATGGTTGCCCAGGTTGCTCCCTGGTTAGTGGATACGGTGATCCCGCCATCATTTCCGTTCCACACGGTCATGCCGTCATCCGCCCAGGCAATGGCATGATGATCGACATGGACACTGGGGGTGGAAATTACACTCCAACTGGCGCCTCCATTGGTAGAGCGTAAGAGTTGAGTCATCCCCACCAGCACAATATCCGCATTTGTAGGACAAACGCCTACGACACTGTTATACCATGCATTTCCGCCAATGACGGAGAGATCCGGGGGCGAAACGTTACTCCAACTCTGGCCGTTATTAGTGGATTTGTAAATACCCAGAAGGGTATGATCGTCATTCCGTCCCAGGCAGGCGTAAAGCATTTTGGCGTTGCCTTTACACAAACCGATGGAAGACCGCCCCACGTTGGCTGTAGGAATTCCATTGGATAGCTGGGACCAGGTACTGCCGCTATCGGTGGATTTATATACGGCACCATTTACACCCCACCTGGTGATGTAAACGAGATGGTTGGCTAAAGGGTCGATGGCTATATCGGTAATATTTCCAGGAAAATGCTGTGTCCAGGTGATGCCACCATCATCAGATCGGTAATATCCCCAGTTAGTTACTGCATGAACAACATCCGGGTTGTTCGGCGTATGCCGCACCCGGTAAATCACATCAGGCTGTGGCGAGAGGCTTATGGGGATCCAACCTGCACCCTGGGTTTTTCTAAACATGCCGGTTCCCGGTCGCGTCCAGAACTCCCCGGTACCAATGATGATATTATGCTTATCACCCGGGCGGACGCTGAAGGTACTCACTGCCTGGGTATTCAGTCGATTGGTCATGGGGATTGGCTTTTTAACAAAGGGTATCGGCTTGTATTCCCACAATCCGCCACTGGCAGCGGCAATCCGAAGTTTGGCGCCATCCTTTGGCGGCGCGACGTCAAGAATTCTGCCAGAATAAATTATATTCGATCCCCTTTTCATCCCCTTCGGGCCAATACAGTACCAAAAAGTTGTGGGACTTTCTAATTCTTCTTCCGAAGGAAGCGCCCGGATATCTCGCCAGGTTTTGTTCATGAATTCCTGATTGAGCATGGCGCCATAAGGTTCATGCCATTTATCAAAAAACCAGCGCTGCAAGTCCGGTCCGCTGGCGGGCGGTTTAGTGAAAGTCGATTGTCTTTCCGGGAGAATGGTTTGCTTCTTATTCCCGGTGTTCCATTCAGTGACGAAAAGAACCGGTAATGCAAGCAGTAAAGCTAATATGAGAATAATTGATAATCTTTTCATGAGTACACCTCATCTATTCGGTTAGGAGTGATGTTATTTCATAAGAATCAGTTTCCTGGATTGAACGAACTGGTCCGCTTTTCCGGCGGCATCCACGATGAGATGGTAAAAATAAACACCGCTGGCCATTCCGTTTGCATTCCATTGAACGTCGTATTGCCCCGGCACGAGACGTTTATCCACCAGCGTGGCCACTTCCTGCCCCAGGATGTTGTAAATCCTTAGCGCAACCTTTCCCTGGCGGGCTACATCAAAGCGGATGGTGGTAGAAGGATTGAAGGGATTGGGATAATTTTGATGTAGTGCAAATCGCTGGGGGGTGTTGCTGTTTGATCCGGAAATGCCGGTGGACGGTTCTACCTGTACAAGGTTAACCTTCCGTTCGCTAACCGAACCGGTGGGCCCGGTGACGGTGAGCGTCACCGTGTAATTACCTGGCTGCTGATAGGTATGGGTCGGATTTTCCTCAGAACTGGTATTTTGGTCGCCAAAATCCCACTGATAGGATTGATCCCCCTGCCAGGAGCGGTTATCGAAGGAGACTGTTAGCGGGGCATCTCCCACAATGTTTCGCGCGTCGAAGGCCACCCGGGGTTGCAGTTTACCGCGGAAAATATCACCATTGTCCTGAAAATTAGGGTTGGGCGTTTCCCGCCAAACCATGAATTCGCCATCCACAAATACTTCGGCAGTGGTTTGAAATTCATTGGTTAACCGGGTAATTACTTGCCCATCATAGACGAAGACTTTTCCACCCCGCCACCAGCCGACTTTCCCGTTATCCAGCCAGTTTTGTTTGAAGCCCCGTCGATAAAAGTTGGCGGCTTTAGTCCGTTGACCGCTGGCGATGTCGTAATACCACATCAGCGAATCAGCCGGCGCTAAGGGGAAGTTTGGATTTTCAAACCAGGTGATTACCTGGCCATCGGTTGCCGGTATCACTTGATGGGCAGGGCTGTTGGTCAGTTGTGTGGTATTTCCGGAAGCCACATCGTGCATCATGATTTGAAAAATATTGTCCCTCAGTTCGCTCCACACAATTATCCCATTGCGATAACTATAATCGCTATCGGTTGCCGAATCACTTAAGGCGACGATGTTGCTGCCATCATAATACACAATGTCGCCTAAGAAGCCTTCCTGCCAGACGGCGTTATCGCCGTCGCACATCACCGTCCAGGGGTCTACATCGTTCTGTCTGAGCTGGGTGAGAGAGCCGGATTGAATATCATACAGGAAAGGATAGCGCACCGCGTTGGGGTCGCTGAGATAGAATCCGAAGAATCCGATAAATCCACCGGCAGTGTAGGGATTCTCCAATTGGATGCTGTCCACCACCTGAACCGGGGGATTGACGCCGTCATAGAGCCACAAAAAGTCGGTATCATGCCGCCAAATGACATACCCATCATTGGCCATCACAAAATCTCTGAAAATAGCAGAATCTGTTAATTGGGTGGTATTGTTACCATCATTGTAAAATATGCGCATATTAGCCGAGTTCTCATAATTGCCCCAAACCAGATTGCCATCATCAATCGGTTTAAAACGACTCTGTGCCCAACCGTTTTGGGCATCATTGGTCATCTGTTCGTAAGTAACCGGGCGGCCCAGTGCCACCGACTCACCAAACGTCCAGGCATATTCTTCATCGTCCAGCACCGCGGCATAAGCGGTGCCGAATACGCTAAATGACTGGGTATCCAGATGGTAGGTTTTGATGCGGGGGTCCTGCCGGCGCTGCCCTTCTACCCACATCACCAGGCGATTGTCAATGCCGGGAGTAGCAACACTGTCCTGGATTATCAGGGTTGTGGAATTCCCGGACTCCGCATCATAAATAAAGATTTGCGAAGTATAAGTTGTCGTATCGGTAAAAGCGGCCACTGCGGCGCCATCGCTCAGGTCGTAACCCTGGATGTTGACGTTGGCATTTGTGGTCTGCGCTAGGGGTGAGGTTCCCTGGGCGGTAAATAGTAAAATGCGCCTTGTATTACCATCTTCCTGGAACCAGGTCACTTGCGCATCCTTGACGATCGGAGATTTATTGACAGAGTTTGTGTTGTTGGTCAGATTTTGAGTCTGCCGGCCATCGTAGAAAACGATGTCGGAGGGATCGTCAGGATTTTCCGAACTACTAGCTACCCAGGCGAGTTGACCGTGATGAACGTCCGGTTGGCGATTCCACAAGGCGGCGGAAAATATCGTATCTTGAGCAGAACGCAGGTCGTGCAACACAATCTCCGAACCACCGCTACTGCCTGGTCTGGCATAGGCAAGTAATCCATTGTGAATCGATACCGGCTGATTTCCGGTGGGATTATGGGAATTAGCCAACATGGCGGTCGTCCAGTCGCGAATATCGTAAATCTTAATTTCCTGGGAGGCGGTGTTCCAGACCACGTAGTCACCATCGATATCTGCAGAGACATCTGTCAGTCCGGAATCCAATTTTGCAATCGATTGCCCATCAAAAAATTTGAGATTGTAAAGCGTTCCCCCAAACTCCTTATCTTTCCAGATAATTCTTCCCCGGTTCATTTTCAGAGCAGTGGGTTGGAACGTATCGATAGTCAGATTGAATATCTTAAATTCGGTTACTTCCTGAGAAAGCAGCACATTGGAGAAAAAAAAGACCGTAGCGAGAAATAACATAAATTTATGATAACTAAACATAGTGTCCTCCGGGTTTTAATATTGACATTGTGTGACTAATTGATTTTGCTTTCACCTGTTTGTCGAATGAAAGGCAAAGAATTTTTTAATAGTGACGAAATTTTTCAGGAAACTTGTTTGAAGAGGTTTGTTTTGGGAGGATTTTAAGAGTAAATTATAGAGAGTTAATGGTGTTTTACAGGTTAAAAGTTTGATTATATCAAAAAGATAAAGGAAATAAGTTATGTAGTCTGTATATCGTTTGAATACTGATGAATTGGACAAAAAACTTTTGACGGCGATAAAGACATTGTTTAAGAATAAGGAGATTGAAATTGTGGTCTATGACGTTCATGAAACAAACTACTTCTTGGGAACCGAAGCAAACAGAACAAGATTGTAGAAGCAATTGAGAATGTTGAAAAAAGGGAAAATTTAGTTTTGGTCGAGGAGAATTAATAGAGAGCATCGACTTGTATATAATGTGACGGAGAGTGAAACTATCATTATTGCTTGTAAATATCACTATAAATAAAAATCTGAAAATACGTCCTTCCTCAATTTAAGATTTTGTTTATTGTAGTTTTCACTTTATACGCAGGAACTAACCAACACTTTCTTTGCCATGCTTCTCTGCATCCAGACAATTTTAGCAGTGCTTTTTACTTCGATTACTCGGACGAAAACATCTGATATCAGATTAGTGCAGGATTTCCTGAACGGGGACGCGCAAGCACAGTGGCAGCTTCATCAAGAAGTAGACAATTTAGTAGAAAAAGCGCTGCAAGGGCTGGAAGCCAAAGGCTCACGCTTCCGGGATCGTGCAAATATCAGACAGGAAATTATCGTTACCATTATGGTGAATGATGAAGCTACTGTTTTGAGGAAATTTAAAGGAGATAGCAAACTGTCCACCTACCTGTGGTCGGTGATTCGCTTTAAGTTGATTGATAAACTTCGCCAGGAGATGACAATTGCGAATCGGAAAGAAGAATTGAGTGAAGATATTCCCCAGAATGTGAGGGAGAATCCGAACGAATTGTTTGGTCTAGTTGACCAATTTTTAGATCGCCTTTCCGAAAAAGATGCCTTTATTTTGCGAGCCAAATGGTTTGACCATCTGGATTATGACAGCATTTGCAGAGAGGCTGCAAAACATAACCTCAAAGTGGATAAAACCTATATTGGCAATTTGCTTTTTAAGATGAGAAAAAAAATTTCAGGATTTTTAAAAAATCACGGTTACGAATTCGACACATAGTGTGAGCGCGGTCACAGGGGGGGGCAAAGAAAGAAAATTAAAGAAGAAGTGAAATCTTGGATGATTCCATCCCAATTTATTCCGCGGGAAGCGAGATGTTTTATCGGGAACTAAAGACTAACAAACTAAAGGAAAAACAAAATTGGCTGAAAAGAACCGACACATTGATTCGCTCATCTCATTTTATATTGATGACGAGTTAACTGAGGAGCAACGCCGGGAGGTAGAAACTCACCTCAAACAATGTGAGTCGTGTCAGGAACTATTGAAAGCGCAGCAGCAAGGTGATGGATTGATCAAAGAATATGTCAGCAAACAGGCAGAACATTTGTCCACAGAGGAACTGTTGGCATATCAGGAGAAACAAAAACTATCTGCTTGGCAACGTAACGTCATCGAAAGTCATTTGGAATCTTGTGTGGATTGTCAACAATTGCTTCAGGCGGTGGAAACGCTTGATGAAATGGAACCGGAGGTAGCAAAACAAAAAAAATTAGAACACACCTCTTTTAAAGAATTTCTGCATCAGATCAAAAATTTGCTTTTTCGAAAGCCTGTAATCTCCTCAGCAGTAGCAGTTGCGGTAATGGCATTAATTATCTTTTTAATTGTTAAGCCGGAACCCCATCGATATGGCTCGTTAGTACAGATTAGTCCCGCGCCTTATGCTGCAACCGAACTGCGCGGAGAGCAAAACCGTGAGTCATTTGAGAAATTTCAACAGGGCATGAAGGTCTATCGAAATAATAATTTTACCGCTGCCGAGCAGCCACTCAGGGAAGCCGCTGATTCCCAAACGGATAATCCCCAGTTTCAATTTTATTGCGGGTTGACACTGCTTCTTAATCAGAAGTACGAAGCTGGCCTCGACCATTTGGAACAAAAGGTTATCCGGCAGTCCGTTTACCATGCCCCTTCTCTATGGTATATTTCACAAGCGTATTTAAAGTTGGAAGAGCCTGAAACAGCAATCACCTATTTGAAAGAACTAAGTGAAACAGATTCCCAATATTCGGTTAAGGCCACTGAGTTATTGAACAAGATTGATACCATACGGTCTGAGTAAGTTTATGATATAATGTCACTAAAAACTAGGCCACCGCTAAAATTATGCTTGAATACCCCACCCAAATTCATTTATCTTAACATAAGTCAGGAGATAGCTAATGAAATTCATTTGGAAACGCATTAGCAGATATAAATATATTCTTCTCATGTTGGTTTTAGGGATTGGGGTGCTCATTGTATGGTTTAGCGCTGGCGATGATAACTACCAACCCATTACCGAGGAACCCCATCCACACATTGACTCACTGATCAACAAAATGAATCAGGCCCTCGGCTCTCGGAATTACCACCAAGGTGACAGTCTCGCTTCTGGAATCATTCGTCAATCCGGTCAGCAAAATTATCGCTATGGTGAAGTGTGGGCGACCGGGGCCAAAGGATTCATTTATCGCCATGCGGCGAAGTACGATTCCTCCATACTAATGTTTGAACGGTCGAGAGATTTGGTGAAAAAGTATAAACTCGATCTCGACATCTATCATAAGTTCGGGAGTCATCTGGCAGACAGTTATCACGCGGTGGGTGAAGCTGAAAAGGGATTAAAGGTTTTAGACGAGGCTTTAACTTATTTTAAAAAAACGAACAACTTATCAGAGATTTCTGCTGTTTATAATAATATGGGGCTCCTCTACCAATATCAAAGTCGCTTCACAAAAGCGCAGGAAGTGTTTGAAAAAGGTTTGACTTACGCCAAAAAAGTTCCCGAGGATCGTTACTATGAACGCAGCTTTATCGGAAACCTGGGTATTTTGTTTAAAGATTTAGGTCAGTATGACAAAGCGGTACCATTGATTGAACGATCGCTGCAAATGGGCCGGGAGATGAATGATCGCACTGCCCAGGCCATCGATCTGAACAATTTGGGATCGATAAATTTCATTCGCGGAAATTTTCGTAAAGCCATCGGGCAGTATCTGGAAGCGGCCCGGCTATCGGAAGAGATTGGCGAAAATTCTGCCTTACTGGCTGCCTTAAAAAATTTGGGGAAAATTTATGATGTTCTCAATGATGATGAAAACGCGGCTCACTATTACCGAAAATGTGAGCAAATTATCGAAACCCAATTAGAGAGGAAATATGAACTTTTTCCGTTCATCTTGCAAAGAATCGGCGAACATTGGATTCGAAGAGAAAGTTATTCCAAGGCGACAGACTATCTTAATAAAGCCATAGAGGGATATAAGCATCTGGAAAAGCCGCTGGAGCTGGCCATGTGTTACACATCGTTGAGCAAACTTGAATTAAACAGCAAAAATTACGATAAGTCTATTCAACTCGCACGGCAGGCGATGAAGGAATTCGAAGATATCGGGGTGCGAGATGTTTATCGGGCAGAGCCGTGCCTATTACTGGGCATTGCGCATTTTGAAATCGGGCAGAAAAGCACCGCGATATCATTCATTAATCAGGCGATAGCGTTTTCCGAACGAACCAATGAATCGGAAATCGCTTGGCAAGCCCATTTTTACCTGGCCCGCTATTTCCGCGAAATTGGGAATTTGAGCGCAGCAATCGGTCATTGCCAAAAAGCGATCGGTTCGCTTGAAGATTTGCGGCAGTATACCATTTCGCCGCAATTGGGGAGTCGTTTTTTGGAAGATAAAGTGCAGATTTTTCACCAATATTTTGATATACTGTTTGAGAGATATGACAACGATAGAGAGCAAGCAACACTGGAAAAGCTATTTGTTTTGTCCGAACAGACCCGCAGCCGTGCGTTGTTGGACAACATAAAAGCCGGAATGAAAAATGTGTTCTATCAAATCAAAGAGAGCGCCGCGCTCCAAAATGTAGAAGAACAATTGGTTGCATTAAACCGCTTAATTCGCGAAGAACAGCGAAAACCGTTAAAAGATCAACGCAGGGATTTATTAAACTCCTGGCGGGAGCAGGCCGGCACGCTTCGGCAAAAGTATGAATTGCTAAGCAATCAGTTCGCAGCGGCCAATCCGAAACTCTCCGCGTTGCTTAGTGTGAATGAAGAGATAGCTCTGAGTGATATTCAGAAATGCGCGGATGAACATGCAACCTTGCTCTCGTATTATGTGTCATTGGAAGACGTCTATGCGTTTGTAATTTCTAATTCCGATATAAGATTAGTAAAACTCAACGTATCTCCTAAAGAATTACGAAAAAATATTGCCCGACTTCGCCAGCCATTTCAGGAGCTGAAGGCAGGTAAAACGGATTTTTATCACCTCAAGTTTGATACACAATTAAGTCGTTCCCTTTATAACGCACTGCTCGCGCCGCTGAAATTGAAAAGTGATTTCCCTGCCCAAAGGGGCCGGTCTCCTGCAAAGCTAATCATCGTTCCCGATGGTTTCCTGAGTTACCTGCCCTTTGAGTTATTGGTTACGGCAAGGAAATCAAGAGAACCCTCCCAAATTCTTTTTGATGAGTATTCCCAATTCAGATATTTGATTGAGGACTATACCATCAGCTATTTACCCGCCACTACCATTGCTCCACTGATTAGCGACCAGCGTCATCCCGGTCACGCAGATTTGCTGCTGGCTTTTGGGAATCCCACAGCTTCAAAGGGGACTGCATCAATGGAACCCGTAGCAGAAGAGTACACATCCTCCCGGTTACGCTCTCTGGCGATGACGCCGCTTCCCGGCGCGACGCGGGAAGTTGAAGGTATCGCCAACCTTTTTGGAAGTGAGGAAGTCCTGGCATTGATCGGGGAAAATGCTTCGGAGGCGCTCTACAAAAAATCAGCCGGACAATTTCGCTACATTCATTTTGCTACTCACGGTTACGTGGATGAAGTGAATCCGAATTTTTCTTCACTATTGTTAAATCCGGGCAGTTCGGAAGAGGATGGGTTTCTCTACAGTTATGAAGTTTATGGCACGCCGTTAACTGCAGAAATGGTCACCCTCAGCGCTTGCGAAACCGGATTGGGGAAGCTCCGCAAAAGCGAGGGATTGATTAGCTTTTTGCAGTCATTTTTTTCGGCCGGCAGTCAGAGGGTGATGGTTAGTTTATGGAGCGTGGAAGAATCCACCTATCCGTTAATGATTGCCTTCTATAAAAACATTCACCAGGGCATGAACAAGTCAGAAGCGTTACGACAGGCAAAATTGGCGTTTATGCGCGACAGTTCCATGCGAGGGGAGCATACCCGATATGCGCACACCCATCCATTTCTGTGGGCGCCATTTGTGTTGTATGGGGTGGAGTAGGTTCGTCAAGTGGCGCATTTAAAGACTGGTTCACTCCTCTCGATATCGGTTGCGAAGTGGTTTATTGTTAAATTGTTTCATTGTTAAACGAACTTATGTTTTACAAGGATAAGCACATGAGAACAGAGATGTTTCCACAATATGCTTTACACTCGGAATTTTTGTCCTCCCATCAACACCGCATAGCAATTAACAATGCCACAATTTAATTATAGTTTCAGTGATCTGTAATCTCAAATCGCTTCAAGTAATAATTCAGCGTGGTTCGGGGTATACCCAGCAGTTCGGCCGCTTTCTTGCGATTGTTTTTGGTCAATTCCAGGCTGTATTCAATCAGTTGCTTTTGCGCCTGGTGTAACACATTTCCGTTCTGGGCCGGCGACAAATGAATAGTGACCGGAATGCTGTTCTCGTTAGCGATTTTTTGCTCAGACCAGGAAATCTCCGGCCCCATAAAATCCTGCAATTGCAGCACGCTGTCTTTTTTCAATAACATCGCTCGTTCAACCATGTTTCTCAATTCACGCACATTGCCATACCAGGAAGAGCTGTTTAAAAACCTTTCCGCATTGGGAGCAATGGTGTCAACCGTTTTGTTGAATTTTTTATTGAATTCGTCAATAAAATGTTTGGTTAAGGGAAGGATATCCTGCTGTCGTTTACGTAGCGGCGGGATGGGCAGTGTCGCCACATTTAACCGATAGTACAGGTCCATTCGGAATTGGTTATTTTGCACGCGCTCCATCAAGTTGGCATTGGTGGCGGCGATAAATCGAACATCGACTGTGGAGGGTTCCACGGCGCCTACCCGGAAAAATTCCCTGGTTTCCAGAACATGCAGCAGCTTGGTTTGTAAATCCGGGGTTAACTCACTCACTTCATCCAGGAACAGAGTGCCGCCGTTAGCTTTTTCAATTAAACCTATCTTGCCTTTCTGGTTGGCGCCGGTAAAGGCCCCTTTCTCATACCCAAACAGTTCGCTCTCCAGTAGCTCATGGGGAATCGCCGCACAATTGATGCTTACAAAAGGGGCATTAAATCGATTGCTGTGCATATGGATGTACTGAGAGAGCAGGCCTTTGCCGGTTCCTGTCTCTCCGGTGATGAGCACGGTCGAATCGGTTTTGGCATATTCCCTGGCCAAGTCAAGTAAATGCTGCATCTTAGAAGACACAGCGATGATATGCGGCAATCGCATCTCCTGTTGACAGGCCTGGCGTAGCTCTTCCACCTCTTTTTTCAATCGTAGCGTGTCCAATGCCCGTTTGACTGTAAAGCGAATAAAATTAGCATCTTCTTTCTTTTGAATGAAATCATACGCGCCTAATTTCATCGCTTCAACTGCAATTTCAATATTGCCATAGGCGGTGATCATGATAATCATGGCCTCCGGATATATTTCGCGAATTTCTTTTAAAACCGTAATGCCATCGCTATCCCGCAGGCGATAATCAAGTAGGATAAGGTCAATGGGACAGCTTTTTAAGATTTCTAGACCTTCTTTAATACTGGTGGCGAAAAAGACTTTTTTTTCTTTGTCTTCGAGGACGCGTTTTAATGATTTGCAAACCATTTCCTCGTCATCAAGAATCAGGATTTGAAATTGCATGATTACTCCTGTTTATAAGACAAATATATATAAAACGTTGTGCCAAAATTAGGTTCACTTACTACCCGGTAGCTGGCACTATGTTGGTCCAAAATTCTCTGCACAATGGCCAAACCCAGACCAGTTCCATTCGGTGATTTGGTATAAAAGGGGTCGAAGATCCGATCGATTTCTTCTCTGGGGATGCCCCTGCCAGTGTCTTCAATAATTACCTCGCATTTGTCAGCCAGCGATTGGACATGGACAGTCAAAATTCCCGCGCCGTCCATCGCCTGGAAGGCGTTCAGAAAAAGGTTAATAAATACCTGTTCCAGTTGATGGGCGTCCGCTTCCACTTCGGTGAAATCTTCTTCAAAATCCGTTTCAATTTTGATCGCTGATTTTTCCAATTGTTGCTGCATCAGCACCAGGCTGTTTTGCACAATTTCTGAAATCTTTATGGGTTTGAATTCCGGTGTATGCGGCCGGGCAAAATTTAAAATCTCCGAGACAATTTTTTGGATGCGATTGACACCATCGTTCATTTCCGGAAAGACATCTTTTAAATCATCCGGAATTCTCTCCTGCAAGTAATCCAGATTGTTATGAAGGGCGAATAAGGGATTACGGATTTCGTGAGCGATGCCGGAAGACATCTGACCCAGGGCGAACATCTTTTCCGCCTGAATGGAATATTGTTCGATCTTCTTGCGTTCGCTCAAATCCCGCACATATACAAAGGAGAGATCGCTTTCTGTTCCGACCGAAAATCCTTTGATCATGTAAATCTCCACCGGAATCTCCAATTTGTCCCGCGAAAAAAGTACCGTTTCATAATGCTCGGCCTGAACTTCACGGTGATTGGTTGACTTAATTAGTTGCCTATTCTCGCTATCTATCAAATCAAAAAAATTTAGTTCATCCAGAATTTCAGGTTTATAACCGGTAAGCCGGGTAAAGTTGTCATTATTTTCAATGATCTGGCCGTTGGAGTTGATAATTGCCACCGCCTCCAGAGAGTGTTCAATCAGGTTACGATATTTCTCTTCGGACATTTTCAATTTTTGGGTGGAGGTTTTTATCTTCTGCCGCATTTCTTCAAACACATTGGCAAGGCTCCCGATTTCATCGTTTTTGGAGTGGGAGAGTTGAAAATCGTAGTTGCCCTCTTTAATATGCTGAGCAGAATCTTCAATTTTTCGCAGTGGTCGGATAACGCTACGCCGAATGGCCACAAAGATGAGGATGCTGAGAAAGATAATGGTAAGCACCGCAGAGATCACAAAAAATGTCCAGTTTTCCTGCTTTACTTTCCGATAAGGCCCGGTGGACAAGAGGATGCTGATACCCCCTCGTAAATCTCCTTTTTGATACCCCTGCGAACCATGACAGGTCAAACAGGACTCCTGCACGTAAATGGGTGCAAAATAGCGGAAATAGGTCGTGCCATCAATTTCTTCATGTTGATAAAACTCCTGTCCGTCTGACCATTGGCTTTGTAATTGCTCAGTTCGCAACGAATCTTCAAAATACATCAGGGCCTTTGTTTCGAATGAATCCGGTTGATTGGTGGGATTGATATAATCCCGGCTGGCCATGTGGAAGGAAAAATTGCCGCCCATAAATTGACTCAGTTCGCTGAGCTCTCGGGTAACCAATGCCGGATTTTTCAAGGTCAGCGTATCACCCTGACTGGTCATTAACTCAGGATGTGGCAGGTACGGATTCGATTTAGCGTCAGACCTTTTTTTGACGTAAACGCCTTCATAATCGGAAACCCATTTGCGGACAATGATGACATTTTTATAGAGTGACCGTGCGGTAGAGAGCAAGCTGTATTCCAGATACCGATCGAAACGGGAAGCCAGCACATAAAATATGACTGAGATAATGCTCGTTACAGAAATAACAAGAATTAAGATGACTTTGCCGGTCAGTCTCATGCTTTCCTCGAAATCTAAAACAGAAAATTATTCTAAAAGCAAAGCATTAACAAGCGCATTTTGATAATTTACAAGTTAGATGCCAAAAATTTCAGATTACCGGACTTTAGTCCGAGGGACAAAAAACACGCTTTAGTCCGTTTTGTTGATGCGCATTTCTCCTGTTGATGATGAAGACTCCGCACATTATGAGAAAGATTACTGAGATGAGTTAGCCCCATCCCGACCAACCAAAACGGTAAAGCGTGGTAATCCATTTAATTTAATATATGAAAATGACTGTATGCCGTCACCATGACTGTCTACCGTCATTCCGTTTAACCTTCATCTTATATTCAGCCACTGTATTTTTAACAATTTCAAATAGTTAAACAATTTCAAGTTTTTGGTACAGGTTTTGACAAATCAGCAAGCGGTTTGTTTTTATCTAATTAATTGTTAAATTATTCACAAGTTTAGGAGGACTTATGCGATTGTTGAGTTTGATTTTGCTATGCCTGGTTCTAAGCACCTCTTTTTTCTATGCAGCAGATTTTAAGCTAAACGGCGTCTATACCGCCTGGGGGCAATCCCAACATGCGTTTCTCTTTGATGACGATGCCTACGATCACAATTATGTGGTTCAGATGTTGCGATTTAACCTGCAAGGGATTGCCAATGAAAACTTAAGATTTGTCACCCGGCTGGATATAGCCCAGGGTTGGTGGGGAGTTGACAATGCGTTGCGCACCGTTCAACGAACCGGCGGCACCGGAGCCAGCTCACTGTTTGATTTTAAGGATACCAACTTCCTCATCCACATTGATCAGGCTTACATCGATTTCAGAATTCCCGACACACCGTTGGGGGTAAGGATCGGAAGAATGTGGTATGGGCTGGGGAACAAGATCATGGTGGACAACAACTATGAAGGAATTCAGGTAGACTTGAATGAAGTGATCGGCAAAAAGGTAACCTTCAGTTGGGCAAAGGTTTCCGAAGGTGTTGACGATTTAAGTGACGATGAGGTCGTTGGTGCTGATGTCCGTGGCAATACCGACGCCCGCGATGCTCACCTGGTGACGCTGAATTTTCACAATCAAACCGGGCCTTTCAGTTACGATGCTTACGGATTTTATTTTAATGACGCCAGCACTAAGGACATGAATGCCTTTGTTCCGGATCATCTCCAATTTTTCAAAACCAGATTTTCAGCGCAGGTTACCGAATTAACTGCGGTTGGATTCGCGGGTACCTACAAAAAAGACAAACTGTCCATTAAAGCTGAAGCGGATTTTCTCTTTGGAAGCGATGACATCCGGAATACGATACATGGCGGCAATCAAATGTGGGACATCAATGATGGCGATTTGAGCGGCTACAACCTCTATTTGAATCTGAACTACGCGGCAACGGATAAATTGAGTCTGGGTGTGGTTGGCGGAAGAGGCTCCGGCGATGACGATGTGACCGGCGGAGATGGCAATGTCAACAAGCTGCGCACCTCCGGTTTTTTCTATATCACCGAAATCTGGGAAGATTCGATTATGCCGGATGAAGAGGGCATTACCCCGCAAGGCTTAGGCGCCCCAAACGTGCGGGGATATCGTGAGCTGGAAAATTCGACTATTTTGCAAGTGAACGGCACCCTCAAACCATTTGATAAATTCTCCGCATTCCTCTCTTACAATTATATTCTGGCTACGGAAGCAATCCATGCCTGGAAGAGCGATGGCGAAGGGGACTGGTTCATCGATCCTGATGTCTCTGCTGATGACATCGGCCAGGAGGTCGATTTCAGGCTTTCCTACAATTTTTATGACGAACTCAATTTGACCTTGCGGGGCGGCTACTTCATTCCCGGCGATGCGGCCGGATATTTGTTGCGCGGGACGACTGACTATGACGATCCGGCCTGGGAATTGAAAAGCACCATTACGTTTAAGTTTTAAATTGATCAGATAAAGATGAAGCGATTAATGCCAGATAAATCAAAAACAAAGGATCGATTATGAAGTCCATACTTTCAATTCTTGCCATTGCCGTGGTAATCGTTTTCCTTTCCTGGAATATGTTAGCCGGCGATCAGGAAGAAATGGTCAAGCACCCGGAAGTGGATTTCAGCCTCAGTTGCAAGGAATGTCATAAAGAGATGACGCCGGAAGTCTACCAGGACTGGAAATCCAGCAAACACGGCTTGATGAATTACGGCTGCTACATGTGTCATGGAGACGGGCAGGAAGAGTTTTATCCCAGTCCGGGAAGCGAGCGTTGTGTCGGTTGCCATTCGCCACAGGAGGTTGATTTTGCCAAAGTCCCGGTTGGTAACTGCTATGATTGCCACAAGGGACATACTCTAAAATTCCACCAATAAAACTGTTTATAAGGAGGACCTTATGTCCATGGATCGAAGAGAATTTTTAAAACTATCCGCTGCCGCCACTGCTGCCGCCAGCATTGGGGTAACCCTGATGCCGGGGATGCAAAAGCAGTTGTTCGCGGATTCGACCGGCTGGCACAAGTCAGTTTGCCGTTATTGCGGGGTCGGTTGTGGCATTATGATTGGGAAAAAAGGCGATAAGGTCGTCGCAGTCAAAGGGGATAATGAGAATACCATTAATAAAGGACATCTGTGCGTAAAGGGATTTTACCTTCACAAACCGATTTATGCGAAAAGCCGCCTGTTACACCCGATGATCAAAAAGAACGGCAACTTCGTTCAAGCCAGTTGGGACGAGGCGCTGGAATTAGTGGCGACCACGTTTAATGACATTCGTAACACCTATGGACCGGATGCGCTGGCATTCTACGGTTCCGGACAGGCGGAGACGGAGGAAACCTATATGGCCAATAAGCTTTTCAAGGGCTGCATCGGTACCAATAATGTGGAAGGAAATCCGCGTCTCTGCATGGCCAGTGCGGTAGGCGGATACTTGAGCAGTCTTGGCCTGGATGAACCGGCCGGCACTTATCAGGATATTGAAAATACGGAATTGTTTCATCTGATTGGCTCCAATACCGCCGAGGCTCATCCCATTATTTTCGAACGGATTGTGCGGCATAAATCCAAAAACCCCAATGTCAAAATCCTGATCATTGATCCGCGCAAGACTCCTACCGATCAAATCGCCGATTTGCATCTCTTCCCCAAACCAGGCTATGACCTGGCCATTCTGCACGCGATGGCTCGTTTGCTGATCCAAGAAGGCTATGCGGATGAGGAGTTTATCAAAAATCACGTAAACTTCAAAGATAATGAGAAAGATCTGACTTACGGGGGATACAAACAGTTTCTGGAAACCTATACACCGGAGTATGCTTCCAAAGTAAGTGGCGTCCCTCCCAATGATATTATCAGAGCGGCCCGCATGTTCGGTCAGGTAAAGACGGCGATGAGCATGTGGACGATGGGATTAAATCAGCGTACTCGCGGCGTTTGGGCGAATAATCTGGTAACCAATTTGCACCTGATTACCGGAAAAATCGGCATGCCCGGCAGCGATTCCTTCTCACTAACCGGTCAGCCGAATGCCTGCGGCGGTGTGCGGGAAGGCGGTGGGTTGTGTCACTTACTGCCGGCCCATCGGGTGGTGATGAATGCGGAGCATCGCCAACAGGTGGCCAAAGTCTGGGACGTTCCTGTTGAAAAAATCCAACCCAAACCGGGCAAGCATACCGTGGCCATGTTCAGCGCTTTAAATTCAGGCGACATCAAAGGGATTTACATCCTCTGCACCAATCCGGCCCAATCGCTGCCCAATGCCAGCAAATACTGGAAAGGGTTAAAAGAACAATTCGTGGTCATGGCTGAATCCTTCTATCCCACTGCCACCACCGAATATGCGGATGTGCTGTTACCGGCAGCCTTCTGGTCAGAAAAGGAAGGGGTTTACGGATGCACGGAGCGCCGCTCTCAGTATATGCCGCAGGTGATTAAGGCCCGGGGAGAGGCGCGCTGGGATGCTTTCATTCTGCGCGATCTGGCGATTCGAATGGGATTTAAGCAGGAGTTTGAGAAATACCAAACCGCTGAAGATATGTGGAATGAGTATATCAGCCTGACCAAGGGGAAAGATATGGACCTGTCCGGCGCCACCTACGAGCGATTAAAGCAAGTGCGGGGATTAACCTGGCCGGTGCCGAGCACCGATCATCGCGGAACCTACAAACGCTACACCAAAGGCGATCCGCTCTTCGATAATTTGCCGGCGGAGAAAAAAGCCGGACGTCGGATGTATTTTTACGGTAAACCGGATGGCAAAGCCATTGTCTGGGCACGACCGGACAAGGGCCCGGAAGAACCGACCGATTCGGAATATCCCTATGCCTTATCCACCGGGCGAGTCCTGGAACACTGGCACACCATGACTATGACCGGTACGGTTGCGGAGTTGAATCGCGCTGTGCCCAAGGCCTATGCAGAGATTAATCCTGCTGACGCGAAACAACTGGGCATTGCGGATAAAGACCAGGTGGTGGTGGAAACCAGGCGCGGAAAACTCAACATTGAAGCGAGAGTCATCGACCGGCCGATTCCCGGAACGGTATTTATACCCTGGCACTGGGCGGAATGGATGGCCAATGTGCTGACCATCGATGCCTTTGATCCCGGCTCCAAAGAACCGGAATATAAGGTCTGCGCAGCGAAAGTCCATAAAGCATAAGCAAAATGGTTGAGGGGAATGGGAGACTTCGAAGTTGTCCCATTCCCCTCTTAAAAAAACATCTGCAAGGAATTGTGGGGCTAATGTTATCTGATAATGTCATTCTGAGCGGCAGCGAAGAATCTCTCTCACAACTTATTGGGTTTACGTAAGAGATTCTATTCCATGGATACCATAGTGTGGCAGTCCTTTTCTTTCTGACTCATTTAGAGCGGGAGGAGGGATCAAATACAAAGACATTGTTTCATTATCAAAATTACGTTGCCAAAACACGATGAACGAGAGCATCACCCGAAAAGATTTCTTAACCGGCTTTCTGGATTATTTTCGGAATGAAATGAACCAGGATGCGGGAGGCTCTGAGCTAACACGAAGTGCGTTTATGCTTCCGCCGGGTGCTGTATCATCCGAAGAATTCTTGAGCAAGTGCACCCAATGCTATGACTGCGTGGCTGCCTGTCCCCATCGGGCGATACGGGTCAGGCGGGAAACGTCATCGTCTTTTTATGGCTACCCGGTAATTGATCCGCGTGAACAGCCCTGTTATCGCTGCGCTGATTTTCCGTGCGTCGCTGCTTGCGAAGGCGGCGCATTGGTAAAGCATCTTCAGTCACAGCCATTGGGGGCCGCAGTGGTTGATGAGAAGCAATGCCTGTCTTACCAGGGACTTTTTTGTCAAGCCTGTATTACCAATTGCCCGGAAAGTGGCCAGGCGATTTATTGCAATGAAAGCGGCCAACCGGTCATTGTACCGGAAAAATGCACCGGCTGCGGTATGTGTGTCTATAGTTGCGTTGCCGAGGTATCCGCGATTCACATTGACAATGGCGTGGCNNATGACTTTGGTGAAGTTTAATTGAGTAGAAAATAAAAGTTGGCAGCCTGCCTGAATGCTTGGCAGGCAGGTTGGCAAAATGCAGTGGGCAACTTAACCCAGGTAGTTTTAGAAATTTAAGCGTTTTTAAAAGGAATTTGATCTTAAAATGGAGGTTATTGAAACCTCAAATTCAAATTGCCAACTGCCCGTTGCCAACTGCCAACTGATGTTGAAAATTCTGAACTTACGAGACAATAATAATAGAGGAGCAACAAATGGAAATTGCCGGTGTGATTGTTTTGACAGTGCTCGAAAAAGCCAACCCGGTGATGGAGGCACTGAATCAAATGGCGTCAGTGACAACCTATGGCGTCTATAAAGAAAACCACATCGTGGCGGTATTTGAAGGGGAGACGCCTGAGCAGCTGGAGAATATCAGTAACACCATAATGGAAACGGTTCCCGGCGTGTTGGGAATTTACCCGGCTTATGTGAATTCGGAAGGGGCAGTTGATAGTGTTTGAGTGTCTCCATGTTCGGGTCGGATGGGACGTGAGAGATGGTTGATGAGAGGTGAGAATTACAAAGAGCATTTTATAATGGAGAAATGGAGTGCTGGCACACAGTGCCCACTTTGTGGGATGATTGGAGAATCGGGATTTGTTCAAATTCCAATTCTCTTTGAAGAATTAATCGTGCTATTGGCTAAAGTGGTAGGCGTATGCTTTTCCCAAAGTGATGCCTTCGGCAAGCTTGGGCCATTTACGCCGCAGTCTAAAGCCTGGGGCTACCAGGACTCTCATCTTATTTATCTCCAATACCCCATCACTCCATTTCTCCAAAATGACCAATTGCCAAAGCCTGAAATCAAAGGTATGTGATGTTCCTAAAATGGTTAAATAAACTTGCTTCTCAACATTTGCCGCTGCGACCTCCGGGGGCAGTAGCGGAAAGAGATTTTCTGAAGATGTGCATCCGCTGTCGTAAGTGTGCGGAGATTTGTCCCTTTGACTCTATTTTTATGGCGGATGGTTTACACGGTATGAAAATGGGCACCCCCTATATCGTTCCTCGAGACATCCCCTGCTACCTGTGCATGAAGTGCCCCGAAGTTTGCCCGACGGAGGCCCTGGAAGCGATCACCGCAAAAGAAGACGTCAAAATGGGCGAGGCAGTGATTAACCCGGATACCTGCCTCGCCTACAACGGGGTCCTCTGCCGGGCGTGCTACGAGCGCTGCCCGATCTACCGGGAAGCGATCATTTTGAAGGACGAAATATTTCCCCGGGTAATGCCTGAAAAATGCACCGGATGCGGCATTTGTGAAAACGTCTGTTTAACCGATCCGGCATCAATTATGGTAAAAAGTGCTCATTCAACTTAACCTTGACGAGTGATAATGACCAAAACCGAACGACATATCTATCGTCATTTACATAAATATCGCCGAACTATTCAGCGTTTGGCACTGGTTTTCATTATTGTCATCCCGATTCTGAATAAACAGGATTGGAACTGCATCATCGGTACGTTTTACAGCCTTTCGATCGGCAATTTGGACATCATCGATCCGGCGCTGATTATCCAATTTTTACTGCTGACCAAATCCATCACCATTCCGGTATTGCTTGCCGGGGCAATTCCTTTTATCACAGCTCTCTTTTTAGGAAAAGTCTTTTGTAGCTGGATGTGTCCTTTTAACCTGTTCGCCGAGTGGACTGAAAATTTGTGCCGAAGAATCAAAAAAGAAAAACTGACCACCCCCCATCGCAATCCCAAGGCCTATTACTATTGGTTGATATTTACCGTGATTCTTGCCCTGATCGCGATTACGGACCTATCACTGATCAACTTTATTTCCATGCCCGGTTTGATCAGCAGCCTGCCCGCAGATTGGATGGTTGGGGGATCCATTGGCATCGAAGCCCTGCTGATTATCATTATCCTTGTAGTGGAATTGGGGGTCGCCCCCCGGTTTTGGTGTAAATATGTCTGCCCGGTCGGCGCTACCCTGGAACTACCCCGCAACAAGCGTACATTGAAAATTCACTTTACGCCCCAGCAAAAGTGTGTCTGCGATGCCCAACACCCCGCCTGTAATATTGAGTGTCCGATTCATCTTGATCCCCGCCGGACGGATATTCATCCCTATTGTTATAACTGCGGAGAGTGTGTGCGGAAGTGCCTGGAAGTCGGTGGGGATAATCTGTTATTCAGTATGCAAGAACATAAAACAAAGTTGTCAAGACAAACTCAGAAGGTAAATTCGGAGGTTTAAGCATGACAAAAGGTTCCAACCAATCGCGTCGCCAGTTTTTGGTAAACCTGGGAATTATCGGGGCGTTGGCGCTGGCGGTTATCGGTTTTTTACGCAATGCGCTTGCCTTCCTTTTCCCGGAAGGAAAAAAGAAAACCTATCACAAATACCTGGTCGCCAAGGAAAAAGAAATCCCCATCGGAGAAGCCAAAAAAACCATGATCGGTAAGGAGCCGGTTTACGTGGTGCGCCTGGAAAACGGATACAGAGTCTATTCAGGTGTGTGCACTCACCTGGGCTGTATCGTACGCTGGGAGCCTGGCAAAAATCGGTTCTATTGTCCCTGTCACAAAGGGATTTTTGATAAGACCGGGCAGGTGAAAAGCGGCCCGCCGCCGCGACCGCTTGATGAATATCGGGTGGAGGTTGAAGACAAACTGATCTTCATGTATGTGCAAGATAAAATAAGGAGTCCCTGGACATGAGTGTGAAATCATGGTTAAAGGAGCGATTCCCCATCGATTATCAAAAGTTTGTGGAGATTAATGAAAACATTTTTATCAAAGAACCCATTCCCAAACACATGAAAAAGTGGTTGTGGTGTATGGGCGCCACCCCGCTAATTCTGTTTGCATTGCAGGTGCTGACCGGCATCTTTCTAACTTTCTACTTTGTTCCTTCCCCGGATATGGCTTTCGAGAGCGTGCGCCATATTACCGAGGACGTGCGGATGGGATACTGGGTTCGCGGTATCCATCGCTGGGGATCCAATTTGATGATCATTGCCCTTTTGTTACACATCGTGCGGGTATTTTTCACCCGTGCTTACCAAAAGCCGCGCGAAATTAACTGGATCGTTGGCGTTGTCCTGTTTCTGTTAACCCTGACCTTTGCCTTTACCGGCTATTCACTGACATACAATCAATTATCGTATTGGGCAACTACCGTTGGCACCAACATGATCAAAGAAGTCCCCTTAATCGGGCATACCATGCTGGTCTTTCTGCGCGGGGGAGAGGAAGTAACCGCCAATACGCTTACCCGATTCTTTACCATCCATGTGGGGCTTTTGCCGCCGTTAATGTTATTGTTCGTCGCCATTCATATCATTATTCTACGGGTTCATGGGGTGTCGGAACCGGAAGGGTATCCCAAAGGATACTATCCGTTTTACCCGCATCACTTTTATAAAATCATCATTGCCACGCTGTTCCTGCTGGCGCTGTTGAGCACGCTGACGGTGATTTATCCCCCCGGAACCGGAATTCCGGCGGATCCTACCCAAACCCCGGTGCATATCGAGCCGGAGTGGTATTTTTTTCCCACCTATCGGTTTTTAAAAATGGTTCCGCTGAAAGTGGGCATTTATGCCACCGCTGCTTTTCTGTTAGCGATGATCTTCTGGCCGTTCATCGACCCACTATTGTCTAAGAAAAAAGAACGCCGTCGCAGAATTGCCTACGGAATTGGTGGATTGACGCTGATCGTCACCATCGGATTGACGCTTTTGGAAACCATATTGGTTTGATGATAAATAGACGGAAAGTTTTAAGAGAATTCAATGCAAAACAAAATGTTAATCAGGAGGAAATATGGAGTCGGTAAAAGCCCAACAATGGCTCATCGGCATTTTTAGTGTATTGTTGATTGTGATCTTGATAATTGTCGCCGGTGTGGAGATGAAGAAATCACGGGAATTCAAACCGGTCATCGACATCGATGAGACAACCGCGCAATGCGTGAACTGTCACGAAGAGAAGGGCATCGCCGTTACCCAAATCGATGCCTGGAAGGAAAGCAAACATGCGGTGATGGGGATCGGTTGCAACGAATGCCATGAAGCAGCGGAGGTCGATTTTGACGCCTTCACCTGCCCGGAAAGCGATATTTTGGTCGCCCGCCATCCCACACCCAAGGATTGCGCGCGCTGCCACGACCGGCAGGTGTCCGAATTTGCCAATAGCAAGCATGCCCATCAATTCTGGCTGTTTAAAAATGCCGATCGGGCTGTGTTTGAATTTCCGATTGCTACCCGACACGGGTGTGAAGAATGCCACAATATCAGTAACCTCTGGCCGGATGGCAGCGTGGGTGAGTGCGATGTCTGCCATGCCAAACATTCATTTAGCAAATCGGTTGCCCGGCAGCCAGAGACCTGTGGCGAATGTCATATCGGGCCCGACCATCCCCATATTGAAATTTATCTGGAATCCAAGCACGGAAACATTTTTAAAGCCAAAGGCAAAAACTGGGACATGGGCTATACGACAATCGGCGAGAACAAGAAAATTCCTATCGAAGTTCCGGTTTGTACCACCTGCCACATGGATGGCAACAAAACTCAGCCGATGACCCATAACGTTAGCGCGCGCCTGGCCTGGGAATCACAAATGACCTGGAGTTTCCGCACCGTCTGGGAAGAAGACAAAATCGGTACCTGGGAACAGAAGCGGGAACGGATGGCCTCCACCTGTAAAAACTGTCATGCACCGGATTTTGTGGATACTTACCTGTTGACGGCAGACCTGGCCAATTTACAGTATAACGAGATACGCCGTGAGTTTGTGCGCTGGGCCAAAAAATTAACCGAAAACGGCATGATCGACCGAATTGAGGCGGACGGTAAATTCTATTCCGATCCGGTATTGAACGGATGGGATGAATTGCCCGAAGAAAAAATGTATTACGCCTGGCATCATGAGGGGCGCCGCTTCCGTCACGGTGCGGAAATGATGGGTGCCGATTTTACGCAGTGGCATGGCATCTGGGAAGTACAGGAAGACATGGCGGAAATGATCACCTGGGCGGCAGAGCATGGTGATCAGGAAGCGCAACAATGGGTCGATTCCAACCATCCGTCCAAATTTATTCCCTTTGCGCTATATGATATTCCCGGAAATGCCTGGGGAATCAATGCAAAATCCAACACCACACCGTTTGTGTACAACACCTATCCCGATTATTGGGATCGGGTTTATCAAAATGTGGAGGCGGCTTTTCAAAAAGGACTGTTATCTGAGGCGCAATGGAATCACTGGCTGCAACGTTATGAGAAAAAGGACTACTATTTGGGATTGGAGTTCAATGTCGATTCAACCTGGAATCATTACAAAGAACGCCATGAATATGACCTCAAGAAGATGAATGAGCAGGTCATCGATTTTGAACTGCCCGGAAAACCGTATTACGAAAAATAAATGGTACCAATTCAGGTGGAGCGTTTGACAGCTTTACTAAGCCTGTAAGAGGCTTAGTAAAGCTGTTTTACAACGTCGGATTGTGTTATAAAACTGAGAGGCTTTGAATATGCTTGAAGCAATCGAAAAGAGAATTCCTTTTGAAATTCAGGTCAAGCGGTTGCTGCTTTGCGGGGTAATATGGGCTCTGTTTGAACTGCTTATTGCGCCCTTAATCGGAGATCTGATTTCACCGTTGGGGATTTTTATCGTTCCGTTCATAGTCGTTACCCTTTTGTTGATTGTAAAAACCTATCTCCTCACACCGGGGACGTTAATGTTAGCCGCGGTTGTTGCCGCAACGCTTAAATTTTTGATAGGTGAGATTGTGTTAACCGGTACGTTTATGGTGATACTTCTGGAAGCAGCGATCGTTGAACTGACATTTTTACTTTTTAATTACCGGCCAATTGCGTTTTTCACTTCCGGCGTCCTGGTGGAGGGTTACAATTTAATACATCCGCTTCTCACTCTGGGCGTTTTCTATCAATCGCAACAATTCATTATTTTCAGACGCTGGCTCGCCAATCTCTTTGGATATGATTATACCTTAAATTTATCCAACGAAACAGCGTTGCTGATATTGATTGTGCTGCATAGTCTATTTGGATTACTGGCAGGATGGCTGGCATTGAAAGGTTTTGCTGCGCTCAGCCAGAAACAATCCTCTTCGGTCAGCACTGCCAGGGCAAATTAATTCACTTATAATAACTGGCCCCTGGATGTCTGGCCGGGAACTCTTGAAACTTTTATCTGTATCATGCAAAGCCACCTGGCTGACTGATTACCAGGCAGGCAGAGAACGCCCGGCATGGCCGTCACTATGTGAAAAGTGCTGTTAAGATAAAAATTAAGGAATTTTAGTTTAATGTCAGTTTAAAAAATTGAGTTTTGGTATTGTATGTAAATCTCATTTTAATTCTTGGCAACTTAGCGTTATTGCATGAGAGTTTTTTGCCTAAGATTGGTTAAAAGGGGAAAGCCATGAAAATTCCTCATCCTCATAGGTTACACATTGTGGGCCCCAAGAAGAGCGGAAAAACTAACTTGCTGGAGCATTTGATTCAGAAATTGACGGCACGAGGCTATCGTGTAGGGGCATTTAAACACAGCACACATCACCATCCAATTGATAAAATCGGCAGTGATTCCGATCGACTGCGTCGCGCCGGGGGAGACCCGTCGCTGTTTCATTCACAAGAGGGTATGGCGGTATTCTTTAACTCTCAAAACAGCGATCGTGAAGAGCATGTTTTGTCAATGCTATATACGGATTGCGACCTGGTTTTGGTGGAATCATTTTGTTCCGCATCAGGTCCTAAAATTGTGATTATCAACGGGGAGGAGGAGCTGGCGGAATTAACCAATGTTATTGCCGTGGTGAATAAGAGCGGTCGACACCCGGATTTTCCGGCTTTTTCCCATGATGATCCCGGGCTGGTGGAGTTTATTGTGCAGCGGATGTTGTTTAAGGCACTACAGGGATAGGCACAATAACGACAGGGACAAATATAAGCAGGGATAACGAAATGTGCCGCACACGTTTAGCAAAATTTTCAATATTCGGGTTTTAGTATTGGATCCCATTTTACACTTGTCCCTGTAGTTATTCCCGCCTTGTTATCACTATCACCTCCAATTAATTTATGCTTTGGGTATAATAATAGTATAAACTCGCAAAAACCAGGAGACGCAGCAATGGCCACCTTTGAACATTTGGAAGTATGGAAATTAGCCCAATCGTTGCGGCGAGCGATTTCCGGGTTAGCCAAAACTTTTCCGGAAGAAGAACGACATCGCCTTGAAGACCAGATCATTCGTCATTCGCGACAGGTTGCTACTACCCTTGCCCACGGAACCGGAATTGAAGATGACGAAAAGAATGCACAGCTTTGCCGGGAAGCCCGGGGTAATTTAAACGCCACCTTAGACCTGCTTATCTGTGCCTATGATGAAGACTATATTTCACCGGATAGTTATGCCAAGCACCGTAAAATGATCGAGAATTGTATGCAAGCGCTCAATGAATATCTGGCCCGGTTGAATAAGAAAGTGCGAGGGGAGGAATAATTTGGGTTTAAGCCGGAATTAAAGAGTGAAACGAGTGGAGATTTCCTTGGAAACAGTGCGATTTCATTTCAAACATATTTACCCGAAATTGCATGTGCATTCCAAAGCGGAAGTGATCAGCAAATCCTTGCGGGAGGGGATTTAAAGCGTTACTAGCTTATGAAACTTTTAAACCTTATGAACCGAAAAACTGATAAGCAAGTTGACTATAAACATGCGATGTCTTCTGTGCTAGATACTATGCAATTTAGGTGATTCTTACATTCTCACATTTCTCAACCTATCCTTACTCCATGACAGGATTGCCAGAACCTCAGCAATCTATTGACTAAGATCGCTTATTCCTTTTTCTTCGCTTCCTTAACTCCCCTCAGTTCCATTTCAACTTCCTTCCTAATAGAATCTATATTTACCCGTACAGGCAGGTTGAGGGAATCTAACTGACTGATTGATTTGATGACTCCCTGGATCTCAATCTGTTTTAATTGATGGGTCTGCTGCAATCGCTGAAGTTTGACCTGCAGACTATCCAGTTCCTGCTTAAAGCGCTCTCTTTCCTTCTCCATCTCTTTATGGATATCTTCCTGCCAAACCAGGACTTTTGCTTTCTCCAATTCTTTTAAGTCATTTGTCAGGGACTGGAGTTTGTTGGCAGACAACTCTGTCTTAATTTTCTTATTAATAAAAATTTTCAATCCACTATCTGCTTTAAAAAATATTTGTTCCGGGATGGGGAGCAACTTGGCCTGAATTGATAGTTCTTCATTCTTCTCTCGTACTTTTTCATTAAAATCGTACGCGAATTTAAGCCGTTTGGTTAACGATTCCCATTCGCCTGGTTTTGTTTTTTCGGATGGTTGGGGTGGGGGAGGGATACCTTGCAGCGAATCCGGCTCAGGCAAATTAACCGCGATCCGAATTAATGACTCCGCCTGTTCGGCGGTAAGGGTATCCTGGCGGTTACTCACATTGAGGATGGTTGCAGCAACTCTCTCCACCTGCTCAGGCGCTACTTCTCTCTTTTCAACCTTTGTTAAAAAATCCTCATAAAATCCCGCCAAAGCGTCTTTGCCGGGTCCTTCCGGCACCGTAGCCAGAAGCTTATCTCCCATCAATTGCATGTAGCCGCTTAAATCAACTTTTTTGATTTCGGTGGAAATTAAGTAAATCGCCAAAGCAGCAAAAAAGATCAGAGTGACGATACCGGCATTACGTAGATGTTCCCGCATTTAAACCCTCCATTAAGATGTTAAAACGAAAAAAACAGACCAGACCCTCCAGGTTTTTAGAACCTGAAAGTCTGAGTCGGGTCTAATGTACTCAGCTCCGGAATTTAATAAAAGTAATAAACTGTTTGATGAGAAATTTTGTTGCAAGAAAATTAATTGAATCCTGGTAAGTACTCAGTGGCGGGTTGAAGAATGAAGCGCGATAAACCATTCTCGCATTCATAGCAACCTCAAGAGGGATACCACATTATAGCTCAGAAAGGCAATATCTGTTGAAAGTATTTTCCATACCTGACGTGTCTATATCTAGTTTTGGTTTCTTTTCTTATGAGTATGAGTAACATATCGCCCTGACTATCCGCCAGGACCTGCAGCATGCCGTTTTTGCTAACTCTGTGAAACCTCGGAGAAGAGCCATTGAACATTGGCGGTGGCAAAAGTTCCGGCAGTGATACAAAATAATCCACAACATCAACAATATCAGAGGCTTAGGCTAAAAGATCGCTCGATGCAAAAACTAATGGGGGAGTTTTCCGGGCAGATATCCACCGACCTGGGGCAATATGATGAACGCTACCAAGAATTTGTGGAAACGGCTGATCTCTATGATGAATATCGGGAGGACTATGAAGGGGTAGTGGAATATCGTTAAGCGGATTAACCGCTAGCGCTGCTGCCCCACCGAACTCCCTGGTCTTCAGCGCTACGCCTCTGTTGCCGGTTGGCATTGCCACAGGCCTATTGGGACTGGTTAGCAGGGTTTTGGCAAAAGTTGACATAGCGGGAGAACTTCGCGACCACCAGAGGGCTGACTGTATTGTTACGCCATTTCAAAATGCTGTTTTCCAGGTCATTACCGTGTGGTCAGCAGGGAAGCTGATTAATTGCGGCTGAATTATCATTAAAGCATTTTCAAGTACAATTAATATACTCCTCAAATTCCCCACTTTGGGGTATTTTATCCTTCCACTAAACACCGTATTTTTGTTAAATGCTGAAAAGGAATGTTGGCTGAATGACCAGTGATTTGCCTGGATCAGAAATCAAAATTAGCTTGAATCATAAAACTAATGGATAGAAAAATGCCCGAACATTCAACAAGTGCAAATCAGATTAGGCTTTGGCGCACCACACAAGTCGGAGAACTTGATATATTGAAAGCCAGCCTCAGGAACCATTGCTTCCGGCGTCATATTCATGAAGCCTATGTTATTGGGGTTATTGAAAATGGAGCTGTTGAAACCAATTATTACGGTTCGGCCCGTACCGCCACGGCAGGGGACATCATAGTAGTGAACCCCGGAGAAGTACATACCGGACAAACGCTCGGAAAAGTGCCCTGGGAGTATCGGGCGATGTATCCCACCGAAGATATTCTAACCAACATCGTTTCTCAACTTGATCAGCACCGGGTAGAGAGCGTCAATTTTCTTTCATGTAAGATATCCGATCCGCCTTTGGCAGGAATGATTCATTATTTACTGAAAAAAATGGAAATCGAAACCCCATCCTTAGAGCTGCAAACTCTTTTTATACGCACCATTTCTCAACTCATTGTCAAACATTCGGACAGGAAATTTCAAATCCGGCCGACAGGGAAAGAACATGGCGCGGTTAAACGAACCAAAGAGTATATTCTGGGAAATTATTCAAAAAACATTTCTTTGGAAGAGTTATCAAATGTCGCTTTCATGAGCCCTTTTCACCTGATACGAGTGTTCAGAAAAGAAACCGGTCTGCCGCCACATGAATTTTTACTCAATGTCAGAATCGAAAAAGCAAAATCCATGTTGACGAAGGGAAATTCCCTGGCTCAAATCAGTTACGATTCCGGTTTTGCGGATCAAAGCCATTTTTCCAGGTATTTTAAGCAAATTGTAGGCATTCCGCCCGGTCAATATCAGAAAAAAGTAAATTGAGGGTAGAATTAGCCCCCCTCGCAAAAGAGCAATATCGTTCAATAAATCTCCTATTTTGGGTTTTAACGTTTATTAATAACGAATTTGTCAGCGAGAAAATTTTAAATCTCGTGGGATAAATATCCATGTATTCAATATAGGAGGATTTGTTATGTATGATTCGATGTGTTGTAAGAGCAGGAATGTCAAAGCTATTGATGTTTTTAAGTCAGTATGGAGGGGGGTGTTACTGGTGTTGCTGATCACGCTCCTAGCACAGGCCCAAAATTTTACTCAAATTACTGACGGCAACATTGTTAGCACCCCTATGAACTCAGTTAGCGCCAGTTGGGTGGATGTAGATAGTGATGGTGACCTGGATCTTTTTGTCAGTAACGCTTCGATCAGTACCGGCAATTATCTCTATCGCAATCTGTTGAAAGAGACCGGAGGCGCCAATTTTAACCGCTGGATTGCCGGTGACCTGGCTACCCCCGGGCCGGGCTCTTTTGGCCATAGCTGGGCAGATTATGATAATGACGGAGACCCGGATTGCTATGTCACCGGACGTGCTGCTTCCCGGTTATACCGCAATGAGAATAATGGCAATTTCACGCAGATTACGACCGGAGATATTGGCACCCGGGATAACCGCGGCTTTGCCTGTGCCTGGGGCGATTACAACAATGACGGCTATGTCGATCTGGTCATCGCGCTACCAGCCGGGTTCAATGGTTTGCCCTTTAAGAGCAACCACCTTTTCATGAATACTGGTGAGGGCAGCTTTACCAAAATAGACAGCGGGGCAACGCCCATCACCTCCGGAGAGGCGCCTTATACGATCCCGTCCTGGTCTGACTATGATCTTGACGGCGACCTGGATTTGTTCATCGGTAGTGGACCCGCTAATGGCAGCACCGGTGCGGATTTCCTCTATCGTAATCTACATGCAGAAGGCGGAATGGAACCATTCGAACGGATTAGCACCAGCATCGTCGCAACCACAGAGCGAGACGGTCAGGTGTTCAATTGGATCGATTATGATAATGACCGTGACCTGGATGTCTATATCACCAATTATTGGGGCGGCATGCCTAATGGTTTACCCAATGAACTTTATCGTAATGACGGGGGAAGTTATACCCGGATTACCAGTGGCGAACTGGTGACTGACGAAAGCTTTTCCCTGGCGTCAGTGTGGCAGGATTTTGATAACGATGGCGATCTTGATGTGTATGTAACGACTGATGGCGGGCAAAACAACAGCTTTTATACCAGCGATAGTGACGGTACATTTACTAAAGTGACCAGCAGCGTTGTCACCAACACCGGTCGTGCTGCCACCTGGGGAACCACTGCCGGGGACTATGACAACGACGGCGATATGGACCTGTTCGTACCCACACTCGGCCAGGCGAAAAATACTGTTTTTCGGAATGATCTCGCCAACGAGAATAACTGGATCAACATTACCTGTGTTGGTACGCTTTCTAATCAAGCGGGGGTTGGTACTAAAGTGCATGCCAAAGCCACCATTGGTGGCAACACCGTTTGGCAAATGCGGGAGATTTCCACCCAGAACAGCTTCAACGGACATAATAGTCTGCGGGTACATTTCGGCCTCGGTGATGCCACGAAGATTGAAAAATTGGTGTTTGAATGGCCTTCCGGAGTTGTGGATGAAATGACCGATGTGAATGTCAACCAGTTTATTACCGTGACGGAATCCGCCTTGCTGCCAAAGGACCCGGGAAACCGCATTTCCGAAAATTCCACACTTCCAAAACAATTTGACCTCCATCAGAATTATCCCAATCCCTTTAATCCTACGACGACGATCCGTTATGACTTGCCGGCAGAATCGAATGTTAGCTTAACAATTTACAACTCCACGGGACAGCAAGTGAAAACTCTGGTTAACCATTTTCAAAGCGCCGGGGAAAAACGGATTCAATGGAATGGAACCAATAATCGGGGTGAAAAAGTCAGCTCCGGAATTTATCTCTACCGGTTAGAGGTCGGTAATTTTGTTCAAACGCGGAAAATGATCCTGATGAAATAAAAATTTTTCGGTTAAGATTCGATTATCAGCCCGTGATTTTGCACATTCGATGTGACAGTATCACGGGCGATTTTTTTTATAATACGCTGAGCGAATGAAAATTGTTAGATTTACCCGCCGGTTTTTTCTCTCCTGGGGGGCAGGGCTGCTGCATTCTAAATGCCCGGGGGGCTATGTTCACGAACTCGTTCCGTAACTCCGCTTTGGGAACGAGATTGAGCATCATGTTCACGATTCATAATCCGGAAGTAACTGCCATACCCAAGGAAGGAGATTAAGCGGTCGGTAAATCACGCACAAGTACTACACAATCACAGGATAAATGATGAAAAAATTATTTTGGGATGATCTGTTATTAATTATGGTAATTCTTATTCCGCTTGCGCTTTTTCCTCAGCCAAACAATCCGGACATTTCCAAAACCAAAGTAATTCTGCTGGGTACCGGAAATCCGAATCCCGATCCAGAGCATTCCGGATGCTCTGTCGCAATTGTGGTGAATGGCACCCCTTATATCGTTGATTTCGGACCGGGCTTGGTGAGAAAGGCGGCGGCACTTTCTCCACAATTTGGGGGCAATATTGAAGCCCTGAATATGGAGAATATTAAAACAGCCTTCCTGACGCACTTGCATTCGGATCACACGGTCGGCTATCCGGATTTAATTTTAACTCCCTGGGTGATGGGAAGAGACGAACCGCTGCAGGTCTATGGCCCGGAAGGAGTTTTGAATATGACCAATCATGTTTTAGAGGCATACCAGGATGACATCAAATACCGTCTGTATGGATTAGAACCGGCGAACAATCAAGGGTGGCAGGTGAATGCTCATGAAATAAGAGCGGGGATGATTTACCAAGATAATAATATAAGCGTGGAAGCATTCTTAGTTAACCACGGCAGCTGGCCCACCGCTTATGGATTCAGATTTACCACGCCGGATAAGGTCATCGTCATCTCCGGCGATACCGCACCCAGCGAAAACGTTGCAACGTATAGCAACAATGCCGACATTCTGATTCACGAAGTGTATTATCAAAAAGGATTTGAGCAAAAGGATGAAGTTTGGAAAGCCTATCATGCAGAGCATCATACGTCTACCTATGAACTGGCTGAAATTGCGAATAAAGCCAAACCAGGTTTATTAGTTCTGTATCATATTCTTTTCTGGGGAGCAACTGAGGCGGACTTATTGAATGAAATTTCAGAGAAGTATGATGGTGAGGTTGCTGTCGGGACTGATCTGGCCGTTTTTGAGTAGTAGTGTTAACGCGGAGATGACATACCCGGTCAGCTTTTTAGTGTGTTGGTAACTGCCTGCAAATTGGGACTGAATGTTGTTTTATCTGTGTTGCCCAGGTTAGCACAAATTTGCTTGTTTAATCTACCAAGTATAGATATTTTAATAGTGGCGCTTTGAACGGGCACCAAAAAATGCAAATATTTCAGAATATTTAAAAATCGCAAGGCTTAAGATTAACCAGATAACATGAGAAAGAACAATCGCGTGAAAAAGCGGCCCAATCTCCACAGGGAGTTAGCGCCTCAACAATTGGAGGCGTTGCTGGAGTCCACCCGGCTTATCAATTCTACTCTCAATCTTAATGAACTGCTAATCACCATTGTGGAAGTGATTAATCGGCATGTCCAGGCAGATCGAACCACCCTTTACCTGGTCGATAGGGAGAATAATGAAATCTGGTCAAAAGTACTTCTGAAAGACGACTCGTTGGTTATCCGACAGAAAATTGGCCAGGGTATCGCCGGGCATGTTGCTGCCACCGGGGAGATCATCAATATTCCGGATGCGTACGTCGACAACCGTTTTAATCCCGAAGTTGACAGGCAAAGCGGTTACCGTACCCGCACTATCCTCTGTGCTCCGGTAAAAGATAAAACCGGTGAGATTATAGGCGTTGTTCAATCGCTGAATAAGAAGGCCGGTCAATTTGATGTTTTTGATATTCAATTTTTAACCGCCCTTGCGGATCATATCGCCATCGCCATTGAAAATAGCAAGCTCTACGAAGAAGCATTGGCGCGTAAAATGCTGGAAGATGAAATTAATCTTGCTGCGGAGATCAATCAGTATCTGCTTCCTCGTACTGTTCCTCAAATTCCCGACTGCGATATCTTTACCTACCATAAATCTTCCAAACAAGTGGGCGGTGATTATTATGACTTTTTCCCCTCCGGTAATTACATGTCCTTGCTTGTCGCTGATATTTCCGGAAAAGGTGTTCCGGCAGCACTGCTAATGGCCAACCTTCATGCCGCTTTTCATACCAATTACAGCGAGGAGATTGACAGCGGCCAATTGTTGGGAAAAATTAACTCTCACTTCAATTTATCTACCGCGCCCGACAAATATGCAACCCTTATTTTCGGGAAACTCAGCTATACCGATTTTCAATTGGAATATGCAAACTGTGGGCACATCCCTCCTATTCTATTTCATGCGGAGAGTGATTACCGGCAAGTCAGTCTATTAAAAGAGGGCGGGATCCCGCTTGGATTTCTTTATGATGCTACCTTCCAGACCGGACGTACAGCGTTTGCACCGGGAGATATTTTACTATTGTGTTCCGACGGCATTACCGAAGCCATGAATGATAAGGAAGATCTTTACGGCGAGGAACGGATGACTGACTTTGTCCAGAACAACGCCCATCAAACCGCGTCTGAAATTGGCACTGGATTATTAGCGGAAATATCCGGGTTTTCGGAAACGGGCAATTATGATGATGATATTACTTTGATGATCATTAAGCGTAGTATGATGTAATAGTGTCAATTTTATAACTTCTACTATTTATTTCTGATAGTCACTATTTAGACCCGATTCAGAATTAACTTTATATAGAAGCATATAAAGATAGAGTATCCCATTTCAGCAATTCTATTCCAAGCCGCTGCGGTGCCGTGTCAATTTGCGCGCAGCCTCCTCACAGTATTGTCGTACATTCGACCATCAAACTTCGCTTAACATTCTGGGAATGGGTTGCTGCTCAGCGTCTGTAAAGTAAACCAACGCCCTCGCGGCAATCGCCTGAAAACTTGGACGATCGCTATATTTGATGGATGATAACTCCAACAGTTTAACCAGTGTTATGATATTTCTTAAACAATATAGATCAATAAAATCACGCCGCGTACCGCGCGAATTTATTGCAGCTAATTTTATCAATCCAATATCAGTAGGTGAGGCAAGTTGAATTCCATTATAAACAACCGCGGACTCTAAAAGAGGGTGGTGTTGGTGAATAAAGCTAACATCTGTATCAAGAAATTTTGTATATAACATTCCATCTTGTTCTGATACAACCTCAAATTGACGCATTGAACCAAGCGTTTGACGAATTGCTTCCCGTTCCGGGCCTGGCAAAAGAAGAGTTGTGCTAAAAAAATCCAGGTCAGTTGATATGCGATGCCCGATTTGTATCGCTAAAGCAGTTCCACCAGCTAAATAAAAGTCTTTAACAAAATCATATTGTCGGAGATACTTCAATGAATTAAGGCAGGATTCGGTAACCGCATTTTCATGAAATTTTACCATGATTCCATCTCTTTGGCCCTGACTGCCCATTGTGGCGCATTGTAATGGCTTATATCTAATGTCAGTCGCCACAAAGCAAATGAACGTTTTGAAATAAACGAAAGCCGTGCTGTTTTACCCATTCGGATACAGTATCTTTTCCATAGGTAGAAAATAGCTAGCGAAGTTGTTCCCAGGTGCCGCGTTCCAGTATTCGCTCGATGATGACACTTTGATGACGATTCAAATCCATTTTTTCAAAATCGTATTCGGGGAATAACCAGGCCGCGTCATCTGGTATGCGGTTTTTAATTGATGCTAAAGTATTTTTTGTACCCATAAAAATTTCAATCTAATTCATTTCAAGATAACATTACGAAGCCACTATTGCTTTAACTGGCAAGGTATAAATTAGTTATATATGAGACAATCGATTTTGTTCAAATTTGTTGGAAGTGTTCATGTTACCAATTTGTGAATACTGTGATTTAAAAAGTTAATGACCACTTACATTGGCGGGAGAAAGCAGGTCGCCTGTCGGAGCAATTTTTGCCATCGGTCAGATAGAGAAACATTTCTATCAGTTACTGAATTACCACGCAATCCCATTTAAACCTTATAGGTCTTTCGTTTGATGCCGTACCAAATATCCACTGTTGGGGTATCTCCCAGTTTATCACGCATGTCTTCGTCAGGGCGATAAAATAAGGCGATGGTCATTTGATGCGCTGATGAAAATCCTTCCTGACGAGCCCCCTGAATCAACGGCAAATAGGTTCCGGTATTGATGTACATCTTAACCTTGCCATCCACTTCGCCTTCAAAACAGGAATATTTGTGTTCATGGGTATGGCCGTAAACAATATATTGAAACTCAGGTGACAATCCCGATTTCCATTCCTGCTCCGCTCCTTTCATAAAAACATCCGAATGCCTTCCGAAGATGCGATTAAAAAACTTGTAGAAATCGATACCCCTTTTCAAGTCATCAAATTCCTTGCCCCCGATAAATTCTAACACCTGCTCAAGCCGGTCGGTAATATCCCCTCGGAAAAGCCAAATTTCCGGAACTAATTTATCCCAAGTTTGCGCCAGCCGGGTATTCAGCACTTCCGTCAAGGATTCCTTTACTTTATCAATCAAACCGGCTTTTATGGTTTTGTCAAGTTTGCTTCCCTGGCCACTGCCAAACCACTCCAGCCACAAAAATACATCGGTCATGGGACGGATATTGTTGATTTGCATTAAATGCTTGACCGGGTCGGGATGTTCAACACATTGGCGGAGTCCTTCTTTGATCTCAGTTGAGTTATTTATTCGATGGATCAAACCGGACATCAGTTCGGCTGTAATTACTTCCCCAATGGTTTGAACTTGATAGCAGGAGTCATCAAACCGATCCACTTTCGACTTTTTCCGAAGCACCTTCTTCAGAAATTCATACCCATGATTATTGACATCCCATTCATGACCGTGCCTGGCCAGAACCGCGTATTCGTGCAATTGGATAAATTTCGTAAACTCAAAAGCATCAATGTTCTTCAACTGAGACCGAATCTTTTCCCGGAGTGATGAGAAATTATTGAATACCCGGTCGTGATTGCCAACCACATAACTGATCTTCACCGGAATCTCGACTCCATCAGTTTTTTTGAGGTGAGGCTTGAGGGAATCCAGGCTTTTAAAAAACTGCTTACCGGATGGTGTACCAATAATTTTATCAAGAACGTTCAGATAATGTTGCTCCACATTCATATCCAGATTCATGCCAGTGTCAGGACTTAACTCGCCGTTCCAGGGACGTTCCTCATAGTTCAGCTTTAACCAATAGTCGGTGCGGACCAGGTCAAAGATATCGCCCAACAGAACCACATGGATTTCTTTGGCCCCCTTCTGGGTAGCCACACCCAGGATTTCCTGTGATAAGACTCCTGAAAAAGCAGTACCATGAACGTTGGTTGCGGTTGACTCATCAGTCAAATGGATATCACTTAAAATGACTAACATAAGCACCCCCTTTGATTAATGAATATTGCCCCCGTGATTATGGAATGATTTTTAAAATTTGCCAATGTTAAATAGTCATATCAAAACTATTTGGCTATTGCTTTCCCCAACCGTTTTGTAGTACCCGCAATATATTTTCGCCAAGTATTTTTTCGATGTCAGCGGAAGAGAAGCCCGCTTTTGATAAAGCGTCGGTTAACAAAGGTAGTTGAGACATATCTTTCAGGTCATCCGGTGGATCGGTAAACCCGTCAAAATCAGTGCCGATTGCTGGACAATCACTGCCGCCAACATTTTGCAGATGTTTAAGCGTATCAACAATATATTGCATGCCATATTTTTGATGGGGATGTTTTAGCCAGTAATTCATAAAAATTACGCCGATCGCCCCACCGCTATCGGCGATGGTCTTAATTTCCCGATCGGTAAGATTGTAGGGATTGTCATAATAACGGGTTACTCCCACATGAGATACAACCAGCGGACGCGGTGTGGAATGGTTCTTATGAATTTGGTATATTTCCTCCCGCGCTTTGGGGGTAGCGTGGGTTAGATCGATAAGCATCCCCAGGTTTAACATTTCATCCACCATCTGATTGCCAAATTCGGTAAGCCCCTTGTCTAAATCTTTTTCCTTACCGAAGCAACAGAGGATTTTCATATTAGCGGGTATACCATCAGTCGGGAAAACCACTCTGTTTTCATAAAAATGAGCCAGCGTAAGCGAGCAGACCCCCCGATCATAAAACTTCTTTAAGTTTTCAATCTTACCGTCTAATGGATGTGCTCCTTCTAAGGTGTGTAGAATGACTATCTTACCGGCATTCAGGATACGATGCACGTCTGCCAATGAATAGGCAATCTCGGCAACCTCTTTGCCATTTATTTTGGACCGGGCAACTGCCCGTTCGAAAGCATCGAGAATTTTGTTGGTCTGCTCGAAAGGATTTTTCTTTAACATATCTCTCCATTTGCAGGGTGCAACATAGGAAGCTAAATTGAGAATCCAACAATCTTTTAACAAACCCTTTTCCGGCAAATATACAGAGGAGAAGAGCAGGTTCAGACCACCTTCTATACATTTGGGTAAATCCACCCGCATGGCGAAGGGGTTAAATGCGCCGCCACTCCAATAGCGTTTATGAAATTTCTTGTTGAACATATAAATTTTTAACGAAGGGTGGGCGTGCATATCTGCTACGAGTGCCCGGGAGTGAAGCACTTTGGTTTGGGATGAAATATTCATGATCGGTTCTTCCCGCCATTTTGAGACTATTCCAAAATTGAAATTATGCGGCGAACAGACCGCATTTCGGTTAATCTAATAAAGAGTAAAACCAGCCGGACAAAATACCTCTGGAAAAGGATGATTTCACTAATCTTCACTACCTCTTGATCAAGCTCACTTATCTTCAGCTGCCTTTCCGGGTGGGGCAAAGCTGAGAGTTCTACAGCCACATCCCAGGCGCGACCTCTGGACATTTTCATTCCGAAGTTGGCCAGAGATTCATCTATGTTTCCTGCCAGGCGATCTAATAGTTTTAAAAACGGCCATATCCTGGCTAATTCCCGTTGAAGTTGATTCACCAGGGAGGCTAATATCTCATTAATGGTGAGAAAATCTCGTTTCAAAGCAGGTAGTTCTTCTCTCGAAACCGTCTCACTGGCGGCAATGCCCAAATCGAGTTCTATATGAGCATTCATTCCAAGGAGCAGATGTTGCAGAACAATTGGCCGCCACTTTTTTGAGGTGTCAAATGCCAGCGTCCAGCAGTTGGTCAATTTCCCGGATGAAAAATATTGCTCAACCGCCTCCAGATAACGATTGGCAAAAATGACATCCAGACGTTCCATTCTGTGGCCATCTTCAAACTCTTCATTCTGTATCCCTTCTTTGACCCGAAGGGTGACTTTGCGGTATATGGCTGCGAAATACCCCAATCTGCTGTTATTCTCCTTTGACCACTCAATGATTTTGTCCAGAGAGCGGATAACCTCCTCAATGGTCTCGCCTTGCAGCTTTAGTAGGGACACTGATTTCATAATTTATTAAGATAATAAATTTTAAGGCAAGAAGATAAAAAATTTTTCTGGCCTGCTATTATTTAGCTGCGCATCGGCGTTAACTTCGGCATTTTTCTTCGAAAAAAGCGCAAATTTGCCCCCTTGGAAGGGGGCAGGGGGGATGTAAAGGAAATCCGTCTCAGTATAAATTACATTTTTAGGGGTTCGGATCGCGTCGTCACATCCCCCTTAATCCCCCTTCCCACGAAAGTGGTGGCTTATGCCAAAAGGGGGATGTGACTGGGCTTTGCTGTAGTCAACGAGGGGAAAATTACCTGCACAATGTGATTTTACTGAAGCGGCGACAGGGGCAGAAGATCAGTTATGTCCCAAATTACTCTAAGCGCAGAGCGTAACTCTAAAATCAATGCGGCACTGTATAGGATGGTTCTACCGGCTCGGTGATGCTCATATCTCGCTCCCAGCCGTTATGTTCCAGGACCATGGATTCTCTTGCCGTCTCGGTTGAGGTAGCATCCATCGTCTCAATCGGGCTGTAAACGGTTGGCCAGCAGCTGTAAACCTTCCAGGCCATAACCACCTGCCCCGCTTCGTTGAGCAATTCAATAATTATATCTTTTCTAAACTCCGTTTGCGGTCGGGCGGCAGCACTCGAGCCAAATCCCTCCACCCGGGCGGCCCATCGTTCAAAGGAGCTATCGTGGGTTCGCCCGCGTTCCAAAACGATTGGTGCATAAGCCGTTTCACCGGGAAGCTTCTTTGTCACTCCTTTTTCATTCCCCTGACGATAGAGGGTGACGTTGGTAGTGCGCCGGAGACCTTTGATGCGGTTAATACCGGGAATGACCTTTCCATCCCATTTAACCCGAAATCGGGATTGCTGGTAGGCATCGACGCGATGGGTGTTGACCACAAATTCCTGTCCCAACATCAGGGTGTAACTCAATAACATTGCCAGTACAAATATACTGCTGAGTATTAAATATCTTTTTTTTGCCATCATTTTCTCCTTTAGCTTTAATATTCATCACGCAAAGTCGCCTGTCTGACTGATTAGCAGGCAGGCAAAGAACGCAAAGTATTGATGTAATAAACCATCAGAATTACTGCCCAAAATCCTTGAGAAATGAAGTTTTTCTGATTATTTATTGGTTCTTCGTGTCTTTGTGCCTGTGTGTGAAATTTTTTGTGAATGAACAAGTTAAATAGCAACGAACTAATTGATCATGTTAATTCATTTATATTTCAACGAGCCGCAGCCGACAAATCCCGTTCCCACCCCTCGTATTGCAGAACCAGCGTTTCCATTGCCAGGGACTGGCTATCCTCTTCCAGCTTGCTAAGCGCGGAGTATTCCGATGGCCAGCAGCGGTAGACATTAAAGGCGATCAGCACCTTGCCCCTGTCGTCTACAATTTCGATCCGAATATCTTTGCGAAAATCCTTCAGGGAGATGTCGGTGGATGCGCCGTGCAGCCAGACCTTGTTTGCCCACTGCTCGAACGATTTGTCTGAGGTGCGAGGGCGTTTTAAGATGAGCGGCAGGTTGCGGGAAAATCCCGGCGCCATCCGCGGAGAACGGGTTTCCATACCGGCTCGTTGCTCGACCACTTCCGTTACCCGGCGTAGCTCGCTGACAAAGGAGATATCGGGGATCACTTTTCCATCCCATTTGACATGGAAACTAACCTGCTCATCCCGTTGATTGCTTTGGTCGGAATCCGGCTGGCGAGATTGGGCTGGCTCGTTCCACAATAGTAATCCGATTGCAATTGTGAATAGTATGATAGTCCGCATGGTATTTCCTCCTGGTTGATTATGATTTGAGTCGTTACCTGAACTGCGCCGGTAATATAAATGATTTTAACCATAGTTTGCACCGATTTTGTCAGCTTTTTTTAAAAGTGGGCATTGAGAAACATTCCAAATTTATCAAAAATATTTGCTTTTGTACTCTGACGGCGAGCAGCCAAATTGTTTTCGAAAGCTTTTGGCAAAATAGTTGGGCGTATTAAATCCCACCGCATAGGCAATTTCGGCGACGGTGCCGGCGTCTTGCTTTAGCAGCTCGGCAGCTCGCTGTAAACGGAAGCGTAGCATAAACTCTCCGGCGGAGAGGTTAGTCAGGGCACGTAGTTTGCGATAAAGTTGTATTCGACTCATCCCAACTTCTCGGCCCATCGCCTCCACCGTGAATGTTTCATCACCCAGGTGTGTTTCGACAACAGCTTTCACCCGATTCAAGAACTGCTCCTCCCTGGAACTGATGGGGATTTTACCCGGTTTTAGCACTACCTGGCGACTGAACTTTTCGCGCAGGCGGCGGCGCTGCTCGATGAGGTTCTTGACCCTCACCTGTAATTCTTTGGAGCTGAACGGCTTGGTCAGGTAGTCATCTGCCCCGGTTTCTAACCCGGTCAGCTTGCTCTCTTCCTCTGTTCGGGCCGTCAGCAAAATAACCGGGATATGGCTGGTTTTTTCATCTTTCTTTAACGACTGGCATAACTGATATCCATCCATTCCCGGCATCATCACATCGCTGATGACGAGATCCGGAATGGCCTCCCCGGCTTTGATAATCCCGGCTTTGCCGTTACTGGCTTCCATAACTTCATAATCCGGCACCAGTTGTTCACGAATATAGCTTCGCATATCAGGGTGATCTTCAACAATGAGGATAATGGTGGCGTCATCAGAAGAGCTTCCGATTTGGGCAGAGAACTGAGTTTCCTCAGGCACGATCTCAGGAGGAATCGGCGGCGAATGCGATGGCGACATTTCTCCAGCGGTTGCCTCCATTGCCGCCTCATCTTCATCGACTATCTCATCATCCTGCAGATGTTCTTTACCCAGCGGCAGGATAACGGTAATTTCCGTGCCCTTGCCCGCTTCGCTGTTCACACGGATCTGTCCGTAATGCAAACCCACAATTTCTTTTGCCAAAGCCAGTCCGATTCCGGTTCCTTCCTGTCCCGACATATAAATTCTGCCGGACGGGTCACGTCCGTTGGGAGAGGCTTTATCAGTCGTGGACGGATCGGGCACAGAGGTTCTGTCTACCTGGTAAAAGCGATCAAAGATGAAAGGTAATTGTGCTGCCGGTATACCAATCCCTGTATCATTAATTTTGATTTGAGCGCAATCAGCATTTAGCGGAAGTTTTTTTAGAGCAGCAACTTTCGTTTTTTCTATCGTGACTGAAATCTCGCCTCTGGATTTGAGGGGAATAAATTTAATGGCATTAGACATTAAATTGTAAAAAACTTGTTCTAACTTTTCTTTATCAAAATAAGCCGCTAATTGATCATAGTCGGTTTGAAAGCTTATTGTGATCTGCCTCTGTGCTGCCACAGATTCGAACGTATCAACGATTCCCCTCAAAAAGGATATTAAATCGCCACGATTGGCTTTCAATTCCATGCGATCGGCTTCCAGTGTGGAGAGATTGAGGAGCTGGTTGATAAGCTGCAACAATCGACGGCCGTTATCCGATGCTGTTCGGAGTAAGCGTTTTACCGATTGATCGGTAATTTTGGATAAAGCATCTTCGATAGGGCCCATGATCAACGTCAGAGGGGTACGAAATTCATGGGAGATGTTGGCAAAAAATCTGGATTTCAGTTGATTTAATTCCTTTAATTTTTCTGCTTCCAGATGCTCCATTCGCAATCGATTCTTTAGCTGAATCCGGTTGAGTTCGTAGCGACGAATGCTATAAAGCGACGTAATCGCAACTGCAATATACAACAGATAAGCCCACCAGGTTTTCCACCAGGGCGGAGTAATGATGATTTTGAGCGAGGTCCCTTTCTTATTCCACACCCCGTCGTTATTCGAGCCTTTTACCCGAAGGATATATTCGCCAGGGTCCAGATTGGTAAACGTAAGAAATCTGTGAGTGCCTAGATCAATCCAATCTTCGCGGAAGCCTTCCAATTTATAAGCATATTGATTTTTCTCCGGGGCAGTGTAATCCAATGCTGCAAATTCGAAGGAGAAAACATTGTGTTTATAGGATAGGGTGAGTTCAGTTGTATTGGTGATCGATTTTTCCAAATGAATAGCTGATTCGCGAGTTTGCGTTACAGGGGAAGACTGCTTGCCAACCGGTACAGATTTATTGAAGATTTGAAAATCGGTGATCACTATCGGCGGAACATGGGGATTATCCTGAATGCTGTCCGGATAAAAGGCGTTAAAACCGTTGATACCGCCAAAAAACATTTCGCCGCTGCGGCTCTTATGATAAGCTCCTACATTAAATTCCAGACTCTGAATGCCATCGCGGCGGTCATAACTCTTAGTAGCTTTGACTGTGGAATCTTCAATCCGGCCAGGGTTGAATTGACAAATTCCGCGGTTAGTGCTGAGCCATAGATTGCCCCGGTTATCTTCCAGAATGCCGTAAATGGAATTACTGAGCAAGCCGTCTTTTTCTATATATTTAACAAAATGTCCTGAAAATGGTGCGTCCTCATTAATGAGGGAGTCGGTCATGTTCGAAGTGTTTCGATTATTGTCTGCTTCTGCCCAGACGTCCGGCATAATAAATTTGTTCAGACCGCCTGCCGATGTTCCGATCCAAAGTATTCCCGGCTCATTTGGCGACTCATAGATGACATTCACCACATTGTTACTCAAACTATTTGGATTCTGAGGATCTTGTTTATAGTAGATAAAACCCGGCCGGTGGGGATCAAATCTGTTCATGCCCCCACCGGAAGTGCCAATCCAGAGCACGCCAGCTTCTTGCAGGGATTCATGAATGGCATTAATGCCGTTGTGACTCAAATGTTGGTGCCAACCATTTTGGGTCGGTTCAGTTTTCTCAGCTTCAGACGTGTAATGGGTAAAGATTCCTTTATTGGTATCAAATTTGTTTAAACCGCTGTCGTAAGTTCCAATCCATAACACCCCGGGTTCTTGACGTGACTCATGGATAACTTTCACCGCATTACTGCTCAAACTGTTTGGCCTATCAGGATCGTGCCGATAATGAATAAATTTTATCTGGACCTCCTCCTTCTGGCCCGGCGGGTTATCCGGCGTGGGAAAGATCAGCTTATTCAGGCCCCCGCCCCAGGTGCCAGCCCACAGTACGCCCGGATCGTGAGGGGATTGAAAAATTGAGCGGACCACATTATGGCTTAAACCGTAGCGCAAGTTTTGAAGAGAATCCCCCGAATGCTGTTTACCAAGATCCGAATTGCCAGTGCGATGAACAAAATGAGTAAAGCCTGTTTCCCCAATTTCCGTTCGCTCCATTTTATCCAGACCTTTATTGGTTCCGATCCACAGGGCGCCCGAATGATCTTCGTAAATGGACCAGACCGTGTTATCTCCGAGGCTGTTGGGATTACCGGGTTTGTGCTTGTAATGTAGAATTTCTTCCTTCCTCCTTAGTAGCTTATTCAGCCCCCCTCCCCAGGTGCCGATCCACAGCAAACCCCTTTGTTCAGCTGATTCATAGATTGACCAAACGCGATTGCTGCTCAGGCTGTTCGGGTTATTGGCATCATGTTGATAATGGATGAAAAATGGTGAAGTCTCTTTTTCGCCAGACGTCGCTGCATTTGTATCAGGCAGGATCATTTTATTGAGTCCACCGCCCACCGTACCAATCCATAACACGCCCGGATCAGCTGGGGATTCGTAGACAAATTTAACCACGTCACTACTTAAACTGCTCGGGTTGTCGGGATCGTGCTGATAACGGGTGAAAGTTCCCCGTGCAGGATCGAATCGATTGAGTCCGCCGCCATAAGTGCCAATCCAAAAAGTCCCCGGTTCATGAGAAGATTCCTGGATTGACCATACACTATGATAGCCCAGGCTGGATGGATCATCAGGGTCATGCCGGTAGTGTAAAAATCGAAAGTCCTCATTTTTGTCGGATACCCTGGCAGAATCATGAGTTGTGGGTACAACCAGTTTGTTTAATCCGCCCCGGGTGGTTCCGATCCACAGCACGCCCGGCGCGTGGGGCGATTCGTAGATGACCCGAACGGTATTGCTGCTTAAGCTTTGAGGATCATCAGGATGGTGTTGAAAACGATCGAACGTACCCTTCTCAGTATCAAATCTGTTCAACCCTCCCCTGATTGTTCCAAGCCACAATATTCCAGGCTGTTCCAGGGATTCATGTATTGTCCATACCCCATCATTGCTCAGGGAATTGGGTTCATTCGGATCATGTCTAAAATGTTTAAACTTCTGGATATCTCTATCCATTAAGCAAAGCCCGCCATCCCGGGTGCCAATCCATAACCGGTGGGACTGATCTTCATATATACACCATATCGTATTGCCGGACAGGCTACCGGCATCATCCGGATCGTGCTTAAATACAGTAAAGGTGTATCCGTCATACAGGTTTAGTCCGTTGCCGGTGCCAAACCACATAAAGCCTTTATGATCCTGAAGGATGCAAAAGACGGTACTCTGGGAAAGCCCTTGTTCCAGGGAAATACGTTCGAACTTAACATTATCATGTTGAGAATAGGCTTTGTTTGACCAACCCAGTAGAGTGATAAATATAAGAACTGTTAGACATGTTTTGCGCAACATGAGACAAACTCTAATATATTTGCCTACATTGAAGATAATTTTGCATCAACTATAAAACTCTGTGTCAACCTGTTGATCGGTGTGGTTAACCGGAAAGCAAATGAAGTTAAACGGCATAGAAGCAAAAGTGCGATACCACCCGATCTAAATCCTCCCATGTAACAAAATTACCCGTTTTTGAAACATAAGTGTCAGGAATCCCCCGGTGTGTTTTTGTATCTTACTTCCAGACCTGAACTTTGACCAAAGATACTCTGAATTCCGAAAGAATAGTAAAGAAATGAAACGATGCGAGTACCTGTGATATGACTTAGTTCAATTGCTGCGACCGGTGCGAGCATATCAGAAAAGTATTGTCATTCAGCAATAAATTAAGTCAAACAAATGCTGTATTCAATTAAAAAATGTATCACGAATAGTAATAAGGACGATTCCATGAAATACTTGAACTCATATTTATCCCTCCTAAAATTGTTCAGTCTGCTCTTCTTGCTATTTTTTCTGCTCGGCATTGCATGTCGGAATAACAAAAATCCGACCGAGCCGGAACCCGGAGGAACTGTTTATGCCGCCGGGCAGTTATGGGCTCCTGACGCCGAATCTTTCTATCTCTTAGCACGCTGGCACGGAGGTAGCTGGATCATGCTCGGTAATGAGATCACTCCTTCCGTTCAGGCTGAACTTTATGAACTGCGAGGGCTTTGCTTAGCCGTGCAGGGAAATGACATTTACCTGGGCGGGCAAACCCTCAATCAAGTGGCGAAGCTAAATGGCAACAGTTGGCAGGTGCTCACCGGCGGGGTGCATAATCTTGAGGATGGCGATGGAGACCTGCCGCCTTACGGGGTGAATGCCCTGGCAATTTCGGGGAGTAATGTTTATGTAGGCGGTGTTTTCAATGCCGTTGGTGAAAGCAATTAAACGTTCAAAAGTGTCACTATACTGACTCGGCGAACGGTTGCCAACCCCAAAACACTTAAATTCGGACAAAAAATGAAACGTAGCATTTTTAATAAAGACCCGCCAATTCAATCTTAATGAAGCTTCGTTAAATCTCAGGTGGTTAAGAAAATAAGTTCCATTTTTCTATACATTATCGTATCCCCACACTTTTAATCAAAGAGGTGATAGTCATGATTTACAAATTATTCAGTTTAGTAGTTTGGTCAATTTTTTTGATCTTTTCGGGCTGTGTTACCGATTCAACCGGTCCTGCGAACTCAACCGAGAACCAATCATTTGAGGACGGATCACAAGCGTTCGCGAAGCATCATGTGACTCGGAGTAACGTTTATACTTTCGATGGAGATATGGTAGGGACCTCCAAAGTGGTCAGAAGTTCCAACGGAGTTTCCATGTCTCTTGAGACTTCTGGAATTGATGATGGAGACGCGGTGACAGTCTGGTATGTAGTTTTCAATCAACCCGGTGAATGTGGGACGAGTCCTTGCGGTGAAGCAGATATCTTTAATCCCGCTACCAATACCGATGTGTTATACGGAGCCGGACATATTGTCGGCAATGGAGATCATGCAAACTTTGCCGGTCATCGATCAGCAGGTGACAATTCTGGTTCGGTGATGCCATTTTTTAATGCATTATTAGGGACAAACTTCCCGTCACCAGGTCTTGAAAATCCTCTTGGTGCAGAAGTTCATTTGGTGGTTCGCACTCATGAAGAGGCGATACCAGAATTTCTGCCGGACATGATCCGGACATTTAATGGTGGCTGCACTTACCCGCCGGGTGTACCCACTAATTTTGGTGCACCAGGGCCAAATGCCTGCGAGGATATTCAATTTTCTATCCACCAACCTTAGAAATTGTACAATGCAGTTTATAGAAAGGCTAGTATGGATAAACAACGCTGAAGCGCTGACACCGACCGGAGGCAGATCTTTGAGTAGCATGAGAAAACTGCCTACCGTTTTTCATCTGACGACCCACCTGTTGCTCTGCTCTCTGCTCGTACGGTGGAGTTTTAGAGTGAGGGATAATATGTGCTGCTGGAAGTGCGCCGGGTGCTGAAGCCAGGTGGCAGCGTTGTGAGTAATCTATGCCGCAAGTTGGAGAAAGCCTGCACTATCATTTGCTGGTTAAAGCTGCGGTGAGACATTTCGTTCAGAATTAAGCTGCGTTTGGCGGAAGAGTGATTGAAAGACTGCATTTCAAGCTACACTCATCTCTCGTCACATGGCTCTGCCATGTGACGGACGGTTGGAGGCTCTCCGTAGGAGTCCTTCGGACTGCCTCCAGTTGTAACACGGTTAATTTTTTAAAGAACATAAACCCGGTGTTAATTAAATCAAAATCAGGAGGATAATCATGCATCCCATATTAAGGAAAATTTTGCTGAGCGCGATGCTTTGCACGCTGCCCATACTGCTCTCCGGCTGCTTTCTGCGCTTGTTTTTCGGAACAGTCGCTGAACGCGATACAGGTTTTGGAACGATTTTCGTCGCCACATTTGGCGGCACATTCGGGCCCACGGCCATTTGCGATTTTGATCCCGAAACAGGCAATCTTGTAGAATGCAGATACGAGTTCCTCAACTTTGAAGGTGACCCGCCTATCTTTGAATCAACTTCTACAGCACAACTGATAGAGGAATTTGGTATCCTGGGTTTGTTTATTGACCCGCTGATACTTCAGGTTCCCGCTGGTGCAACAAATTTTACCGGCACGATTGATGACGGTTCGGGCCCGCAGGCCATCGTTGTCACCGAGGTCCAGCTCTTTCAAAGTACAGCCGGGCACAGAAATATCAGCCGAATCCGGTCAAAAATTTGTGATACTAGAATTCCCCACTAATATGATCTCCGAATTGGCATCGAGTGGTAATTTGAATGGTCCGTTCGATTTCGATTTCGAATTCGAGGTATCCAGCCTCGCATCGGTAGACGTGAAGGCCATGTATACTGGCAAGGTAGAAATTGACGGGCAGACGTTTTACCCGCCAATGCTACCCTGTGTCACAGATTTCTCGGACGTACCGGCCATCACTATTCCTGTATCCTCTTTCGCCGTCGATTTAATGTCGCAGGTTTTGGATATCCTGTTCTTCAATCAAAATCCTGCACTTCCCTGCGATAATGTTGTCTATGATTTCACATCGGTCGGAACGCCGCCATCAACGGAAGTGGCCTTCGAAATTAAGCCGGGATCATGCCCGAATCCCCTCAACACCCGTAGCCGGGGAGTTCTGCCGGTCGCCGTACTTGGCGCCGCGGATTTCGATGTGAACGATATCGATCTCGCCACGGTGGAACTTGAAGGGGTAAGCCCGATACGAAATGCCATCGAAGATGTGAGTGCGCCCGTTGCCAATCCTCAGGGTGACTGCGATTGTGCCAACGGCGGCCCCGACGGTTTTGACGATCTGACCCTGAAATTTGACACCCGGGATATTGTTGCGGCACTCGGTCCGGTGAATCACAATGAGGAAGTTGCCCTGACCCTGATGGCTAACTTGAACGACGGAACTGCCATAGAAGCAAAGGATTGTGTGGTTATCAAATCTAAGGGTGGAAACCATAAAATAGCTGCCTCAGGAAGCGAGGAGAACTTGCCGCAAAGCTTTGAGCTATATCAAAATCATCCCAATCCGTTTAATCCCGGCACCCAAATTTCCTTCACGGTTCCCGAAGC
>JABAHQ010001140.1_pt1 | contig 56912 bp, 50 predicted proteins | sample 7062091 | NCBI WGS metagenome assembly JABAHQ01 (sample SAMN14534359, study PRJNA622989) | marine sediment metagenome | biome: marine biome [ENVO:00000428]; feature: marine pelagic biome [ENVO:01000023]; material: deep marine sediment [ENVO:00002113] | place: India: Gulf of Kutch | collected...
CGCTTACATTAATGGGAAGGACATGTTCGGTAGCATCCCCTTCTTCGTTTCTTTAAGCGGGATGCTGTGGGTCTGGGACGAGTTCGATGACTTCCAAGACGCGAAGGATCGTATAACTAAAGAAAATGATCCGACTGGCCTGGTGGACTACGCGGAGTTGTTCCTCTTGCCGTTCATACTCGGGTTCTTCGGGGCGATGTTCGGCATGACGGATCCGATGGCGCTCGTGATACCCGGGAGGTTGGGCTTCATAAAGTACACGACGAGCGCTTTGCCCAAGCCCTGGAACTGGATCGCACCCGCCCTGTACGGGGTGATCGCTACATTGATAGGCGGGATCGTGGCGAGCGGCGGTGTCGGTGGGTTCGCCATCTATATGATCGGCTCCGTCCTGGCCAACTTCGTGGTGTAGTGAATTCTGTGCGTTGTCTCCTGATTTTTTATTTACGTTAAAACCTCCTGAAGAGACCCTCCTATTCTAATGGTATGAAACAAAGAGTAAAACTTGCTCAAACCATCGTTGATGAACCACCTGTTCTTTTCCTAGATGAGCCCACGAGCGGAATGGATCCTGAGGGATGAGAAGAAATGCTGGAACTCATTCAAAAGATCGGTGTCTCTGGCAAATCGATTATTGTTTGCTCCGATATTCTTCACGAGGTTCAAAAAATTAGCAACTATGTGATTATTTTGAGCAATGGTTGGCTTGTTACTGAGGAGTATGTGGCTGACTTATTGCGGGGGGAAGAAGGAAAGTACAGAATCACCGCTAGGGGAAGTACCGCGAAATTGAAGGCATTCGTAAGTAGTCTAACAAAATATATCAGGTCCGCTCTCCACAAAACGAAGGGAAAAAGGTTACAATAGTTGTTAACGGTGTAAATGATAGTAAAGAGGTGTCTTAACTAGCCAAGCAACATGGAGAGATTCGGGGGTTATATCGACTTCGAGAGTTTGAGATGCATAATATCCACACGGTTTGTGAAGATACACCCTCTGCATTAGAAGTGTTTTGGGATCTGTTCTACAGACAACTTGCAATTTTCGAGAAGTCATTTGCCCTTGACGCCTTCATCTTCTATTGCGAACAAGGCATGCTCAACGATTATCTTGCTGAGCTTAAACGATTGACGTCTTCTAAAGATCTTCCAGTGGTCATCATGCTGATGAAGAATCTAGAGGTATACATGGGCGCGTGGATCGATGCGCTCGTCCTCGATAGTTTGAATAGGCCGATGGAAGTGGGAACTTCCCAGATGGACCATAAATCAGCGGAGAAATGGGGTATCACTTACGTGGATGAAGAAGGACGAGAGAGATACCCTCCTATTGTGCATGCAGGGTTTGGCGTGGAACGCTATCTTGCAGCCATGCTTGAGTATGCCGCTCGGAGGCAAAAAACTACGTTACCTACGTGGATTTCGCCCACGCAAGTTCGGATCATACCCGTAGCGAAGACGTACAAACTACTTGCTCAAAAAATTGCAGACAAATTAGAGCACGCTCAGGTGCGAGTCGATATTGATGATCGAACCGAATCGGTGTCAAAAAGAATTCGACGAAGTGAACTAGAATGGATACCCTATATTCTTGTCGTAGGTGGGGAAGAGGCCAAGATAGAGAAACTTCCTGTGAGAATTAATGAAGAGAATTCGGTAAGAGATATGACCCTACAAGAATTGATAGAACGAGTTCATGAAGAAGATACAGATACCCCCTTCTTACAGTTACCGCTACCCAAATGTTTATCAAAACGAGCTTCGTTTGTGGGTTAAGCAGAAAAATTTTCTGAACCGTGAGTAGAAAGATGAATTCGATCTATTTTCATAGGTTACTCCTTTTCTAACATAATTGTGTCTGTTGGACAGTTTTCCATGGCTTTTCTGACGCACGCTTCTAGAGCTTCTGGTACTGCTCCTTCATATACTTTTCACCTCGATACTTTTCGGTAATGTTGGCTTTCCCATCGGGACCGATCTCAAAAACCTTACCACAAACTACAGCACAAGTTCCACATCGGATGCATGTCTGTTCATCCACTTTAACTTTCATGGGAACCACCATTATTATAGTTTTATTATAGTGAGTATAATATTTAAAATCTTTCTTTCATTTCAATGAACTACCATGAAAACAGAAAAACCAGAAAATGAGATTGATCACATCCTCTCGTATGCTAAAGGTACTGAAGAACGTAAGGGATTACTGAAAGAGATCGAGAAGATCAAAAAGGCGGCGCCCATAGAAATTCCACTCATCTTGAATGGAGAAGAAGTGAAAACGGGAGATATTGAGAACGTTCGTTCTCCGCATCACAAAGATCTTATACTTGCGAAAGCACATTTAGCGGGAGAAGCTGAAATTAAAGAGGGGATCGAAAGTGCGTTAGCCGCTCACAAACAATGGTCACAGTTGGATTGGGATAAACGCGTGGTCATCTTCAAAAAAGCGGCGGATATGCTTGCTGGACCACATCGCATCCATAATATCGCGGCTATTATGTTGAACCAGTCTAAGAATCCATACGAAGCAGAAATTGATTTGGCGGAATTGGTGGATTTTTGGCGGTTTAATTCGTACTATATGGCAAAGATCGCTAACACACACCCGGATCAAGCTCCAGGTGAGTTGAATCGATTCGATTGGCGACCGCTTGAAGGCTTTATCCTGGCGATCCCACCATTTAATTTCTATTCGATTGCTGGTAACTTACCAACCGCCCCCGCCATTGCGGGGAACGTCTCAATTTGGAAGCCTTCTCGTTCCGTCATTTTCTCTAATTATCAAATTATGAAGATTCTATTGAAAGCGGGCTTACCTAAGGGCGTCATTAATTTTCTACCATTCTCAAGTAAACATGCCGATATCCTATTAGAACATCCTGAATTCGCAGGCTTACACTTTACGGGAAGTTATGAAACTCTCACGTTGTTATGGAAGACCATTAATCAAAATGTAACCCAATACGAGAATTTTCCCCGGATTGTCGGAGAGTCTGGTGGAAAGAATTTCTTCTTCATTCATGAATCAGCGGAAATCGAAACTGTGGTGAATAACCTCATTCGCGGTTCTTTTGGATATCAAGGTCAAAAATGTTCAGCCTCTTCACGGGCGTATGTCCCAGATAGTATGTGGGACGACCTGAAACAACGCCTCCTTAGAGAAGTTACAAAAATCAGTTTTGGACCAACAGAAGCTCTCTCTAATTATATGGGAGCGTTAATCGATGAATCTGCATTTGAAAAAGTCGTAAGTTATATAGACTACGCTAAAAAACATTCAGAGACTTACAATTTCGTTTATGGTGGAGAGAATGACTCTTCTGAGGGTTGGTTTGTAGAACCAACTATCATTCGTGCTTCTGATCCAAAATCTAAACTCATGAAGGAAGAAATTTTTGGCCCTGTTGTTGTCATGTACGTGTACCCTGGGGAGGAATATGTCGACACCCTAAAGTTGTGTGAGTCCACCTCCCCATACGGCTTAACGGGATCAATCTTTGCAAAGGACAGAGAAGCAATCGACACGGCAGAACGCATTCTTCGTTTTAGTGCAGGTAATTTTTACATAAATTACAAACCTACGGCAGCTATTGTCAATAGACAACCCTTTGGAGGGGCTCGGGCTTCTGGTACTAATGATAAAGCGGGATCTTGGCTAAACTTATTACGTTGGCTGAATTTACGAAGTATACGAGAAGACACGCTCTTCCCTGAAGGATGGAAACGAAAGTTCCAACAGTAACGTCTATCTGAAACAGGCAATGTTTTCTCCTATCGTTTACAAATGACCCCAAATGTAATGGCGTAGCAAGGTGTTGGTCACTTTAGTTACTGAGGGGTTCCCCTCTTGATCTTCATTTTTTGCAACCTATATGCAAAAAATTTTTTTACCAACTTGTATCATATTATGATATATCAAAAACAACAATAAGGGATCATAGATGCCAAAACAGATGAGTAAACAAATGAAAATCATTGCTGTCCTTATTGCGATATTCATCGTTATTGGTGGTGTAGCGGTTCTTTACCTTCGAATGCCAGGAACGGAAAAAGCGCCCACTCCTTCTGTCACTGTTAGGGATCAATTTATTGAAAATGGTCGGATTATCATTGATGAAGTTGTGGCGAATCAATCAGGGTGGATTGTTATTCATAATAATACCGCAGACGATGCTCCGGGACCCGTAGTGGGTCATGCAGCGGTTGAACGTGGAGCGAATACCAATGTAAGTGTGCAACTGGATACTGAAGTGGCCTTTAAGTTATGGGCCATGCTTCACCTTGATACTGGCGAGGAAGGTGTGTATGAATTCCCAGATGCGGATCCGCCAGTCAAAGTAGAGGGACAAATCGTTGTGCAACCATTTAATATTATAAAAACGCTTGTTACCGTCGATATGGAAAACCTAGAGTTTGTACCCGAGACCATTACAATTCAAGTCGGTACCACAGTAAAATGGATTAATAAAGATTCTGTGGATCATACTGTCACTTCTGGTACAAGAGGAAATCCCACTGATTTATTTGACTCGGGCGATGTAGGAGCGGGTGAAACATTTCAGTACACGTTCACTAATGCTGGTACCTACGATTACTATTGTAAATACCATCCAGGTATGGAGGGAGTAGTTAACGTAGAAGGCTAACTGACGACGTTCATTTTCATTACTTTTTTATTGATTCCGCTAAACCGCTTTTCTTAAGGTATTATCATGTATTCTCTGCCGATCTATCACAAAAGGAAACTCCAGTTTCAGAAGCTACCCTACTGGTATGAAAATTCAAACTTCACATGAAGAACTCTTTTAATCTTTGCACAAGAACTTAGATAGATTCTTTTTTAGGAGGTTCTTCATGAATGGTGTATTGACGGGAATGCAGATGAATTCACTACAGTCTCTTCAAGAACTTGATGGAAAACCATTAGGTCACGTTACGTTACGTTTATTTCGTATCGGGGAAGGTCGATTCCAGCAAGAGAAACATTTTACCCTAAAACTGGCCATGGACGAGAAACTTTCCAAATCGCCAGTGGTGGAGGGACGCTACTTTTCTGGAACTGGGTACTATTCCCCCTGGTTAGAAGTGAAGTATCATCCNNCCAGAGACGCATAGACAACTGCAACGAGGCGTACCTCCCGCTGCAACCTATCTTGGGTTTCTGCTTTGGAGTGTTGGTTGTACGTGGTTCAAAGATTGGTATTTTCCTGAAGGAGGATGGGAAGGGAATGTTAAGCTACAAGGAAATAAACCACCGACTCTCCAAGCGAAACAAAAACACTTTCGTGAGACCAAAAAAGAGCTTGAAGAGTTCCTTACTACCCACGAAAATAAAATGAACTTAAAAAATGCGTTAGAAAGAGCGAGAATAGTGCTTGAAACCATAGATTCCTCGATTTAACATCGAGTTATTCTGAAAATGAATACTTAGTGAGCATCTCATCGTTGATAGCATAGGGTATAGTAGAAAAAAGATGCTGGTTTACCCCCTGCCTCTACTTGAAGTGCCAATTCTTTCGTTTACAAAGAATTCCTCTTGAAGATCCGCTGAGTAATTTGTTTCAAGTGCGAAAACCCTGCCTCAGGTTGACATTACGTGAAAGCGCCGATAAAATGGCCCCATTAGCTAGTTAAAGCGAAAACATTCGCAAGTGGAACACTTTCTAATGACAGTGATGTGCTATACGTACTGTAATTTGCCACAACCAGGGAAAAAGAAATTAATGAAACTTTCCTAGGCGGCGTTTCAATGTCTTCCATATGAGAAATTTACTCTTCTACTGTGATGGCACCGACTGGACAACCCTCTTCTCCTTCTTTCGCACAGTCTAAGAGGCTTTCAGGCACTTCACCGACAAATCGGTTTTCTCCCCGATAGGGTTTGGTAATATTTAATTTCGCTTCAGGTCCCTGTTCAAACACCTCTCCACACACTCCCCAGCACACTCCAGCACCTATACATGTATCTTTATCGACTTTTACTTTAATAGCCATTCTTTTCCCTCGGTTTTTATTATTCAAAAACGGTTAAAAAGTTTGTGATGGAATTGGTGCCCCTCTCTGGATGGTAATCCGCTGATATCAACCAAAATTCAAAAGTGAAAGAGCTATGAGACGTTGGAAAAACAAAGCATCCGTTTAACTAATGTAGAGGCTAGGGATTATGGAGAAAAGTATGTCTTAGAAGATGGGTCCTCCGTTGTTTTCATTCTATATAGTTGGAAGAGCTCGTGATGTCAAATTCTTATAATTCAATGAGGTTAACCAGAACAAATGGTCACTTTTTCGATGATCTAAAATGAAATTATCTAAACACTGTTACTGTTTGACTGGTTTGTGTCATTCTGATTGCTTTTCAGTGAATGCTGGTTTTATTACTGGAATGAGTGAGACCATTATCATTGATTCAGGTTTCAATATAGAATCTGCTCAAACTATTTACCATTATGCAAAAACAGCGGCCCCTGACAATGAAATTACTACGTTAATTAACCTTGAACGTCATTATGATCATATTTTCGGAAATGGCTATTTCATAAACAAAGGCGTTAAAGTCATAGCACACGAAAAAGTTAAGCTAACTGAAGAAGAAATAGCCGAATTTAAACATAAATCTAATGAAGAGATAGTATTTGAACGTAGGAAGAGAAATAAGGAAGCTTATATCTTTTTTGATAATGTGAAAGCATTTGAACCGGATGTCCGAATTTCAGAGGATACAGATTTTGAAATTGATGGTTTGAAGATAAAAATAATTCTCGCTCCTGGTCATACGATTACAAATTTGATGGTTTATGTAGAAAAAGATAGAGTCCTTTATGCAGGCGATACGATTTATGCAGAATATTTACCGACTCTTCGCTTTGGAAATGAAAAATTATGGAATGAATGGCTAACAACTCTCGACACTATTGAAAGATTGAAAACGGAAATCCTTGCTCCTGGCCATGGAAAAATACTTGAGAAAGAAGAAATACAAAGGGAAATTAACCGACATAGAGAAATTTTAAAAAAAAGAATTACTGTCAGACGATAGTTTAATTCGTTTAGATGGCAGCACCATTAGTGACGTTACGTAAAAGCTACTCTCCGAATCTAAGTGGTTTAAGATGTTCTTCAGGATCTATTGTGATATCTTTTATTTTTACCGACTTGGACTGGCTCAGGGATCACGATAAAAGAAGGCATCAGATTGCTCTCTCACCATTTTAGTATCCATGTCTACAATGATGCTAAGGAGCATACGTTTAAGGCTACCCACAAGGGAAGGTATCTCCTACCTTCTCTTAGGAAGTTTTGTACTTTTCTTTAGGCAAATTTCTGCATTTTCTATTATCTTTTTAATTTCTTCCTTAAGCTGTTGTTTTGGGCGGAAACCTATTATTTCACCCACCGTTCTCCCTTTACAGAAAAATTTTAGAGTAGGCGTACCCATAATCCCATATTTTTGAGCTATTTGAAAGTTCTTACCGCTTGTTTGAATATTTAACTTGAAGAATGTTACATCTTCAACTTCTGTGGCAAGTTCATCAAAAATTGGGTTTAATTCTACACAGTATGCACAGTTTTCATGCCAAAAATCTACAATCACTGGTGTTTCGGATTGTAACACCTTGTCATCCCATACTTCGCTGGATAACGTTTTCGCCCCCATCTCAGACACCTTAATGGGTAAAAGGGGAAGCTTTAAAAATAAGGGGAAGACGGGGGAAGTTATCTAGAGCCGAGAAACGTAAACAAACATCTCTCGTTAGTTTCCCCTTCTTTGTATGAGGAATGATGACGTTTCAAGACGCCCGTCTCTTCACGTATTCTGGTATATTTTTCTAAAAAGAAGTACATCAGTTGTGTTGAGAGTTCCTATTTATTCATTCGATTATACTTTGCTGTAGGAGCTTTTTACCAATGTTATTCGTAAATTACTGGAGTATCGTACTGTCAAGGGGTTAGGAGGGCGGGTAGATGTCGTTACATTCCGTTATAAGTTGAAATAGAAAATGAGAACATAATCTTTGACACGGGGCAAGTGGAAACATACTACTCACGGAGATGGAGATCTTTGTCGTTCGGCCAGAAGAGATGCCTCATGTCCTTTCTCGCATGATCATGTTTCCAAAAAGCGCACAGTAAGAGGAAACCTTCTTTACTTGTTACATGTATTTGCGATATCTCTCTCACTCTTTTCTTTTTGAGTACACCATCTACTCGCATTGAAAGCAGTCTTTCAGGTGTGGAGAGAAAAAATTGAAAAATAAATAATATATAGATGTATAGAGGATAATGAGTCGGATGTCCCTTATTTATTGTATTCCCCCATATGTTCTCCTCATTTTGTGTATAGTGCTCCCTGTTTCGGTTATTGTTAACCGTTTTGCAGGCATTTTCGATCATATTTGGTTTACCGATTTAAGAGCTGAGATTTTATGGTTAGCGGGACTTGAAATCTTTACCTTTCCGATTTTTGTGTATGTCTCCGTCTACTGTTCTGGTATTTTCGCATACTTCGCTCCCCTCCGTCCGTTCTTTGACCTGTATTGGCCCATTCCTATTGGAGAAACGAGCTACCTAGATGTTCACATGGGTCCTACTATCAACTTTATTGGAATTTTTATCCAACTTAGTGCACTATATTTTCGAGAGTGAAGGATCTCCATTGGCTTTTTCTATTTACGGCGTTCTTGTGATTTAAGGGGGGAGTTATCCTTTGATGAAAGTGAAGATGCCTGAAAAGGAAAACTTTGATTGGAAACTTTATCCAAAGGCTGAAGAATTCCTTCAAGGAAAAATCAACACATTCGTATCCCACCACCAAGTCGCATCCCGTCTTGCTCGTAAGATTGAGGCGGAAACCTCCACTAGGTTCGTTGATTGGATCGATCATCTTGTCTTACCAGAGAAGGAGACGGAAAGAGATACTCTCACAGAGCTAGGTTTTACGGAAGATGCACAAGGAGAAACTGAGGCCGCGGTGTTCCGTCATCTGGGAAGTATTTTCTTTCCCGTATTAATCCAAGAGGGAGACGATATAGAAATGGCCCTGAAGCCAGAAAATATCATACACTTCCGCAACGCCCATGCAATCGATAGAACGATAGAAGGAGAGAAATTTGCACCTTATCGTCGTATGGAAGTAGCGCGAGAAGGAAACTTCCTTTTATCGACCATTGAAAGACGAGGATATGCTGACTTTACCGTGACACAAGCAAACGATGTAGGAGCATATACGCAGGCACTGGAAACTTTCACTTCTAGGAAGCGAGAGGTTGCGAATGACTTTGAGCCCCTCAAAGCGATCAGAGTTCTTGTGGAAAAACTGTTAAAAGATCTTCGTCCAGCACGCGTCGCCGATGCATTCTTTCGGACTGAACGAAGCTATTGGTTGAAGCGAAATGAAGCTGCACGCGTCCAGAAGAAACGACAGGATGAACTTGGGTTGGGATATGGGAACCATGATCACCATACGTTTCGATCATCTCGCACACATTTCCAAGCACTTATCAATATCTTTGAACTGATGGGATTTCAGCTTCGCGAGCATTTTTACGCCGGAGAGAAGGCTGGGTGGGGGGCCCAAATATTAGAGCATCCAGAATGTGGCTTGGTGGTCTTTGCAGATGTAGATCTCGGACCAGAAGAAAAAGATATCGATTTCGCACATAGAAATTTACCAGAACGGAAGGATCTCGGTACTGTGGGGCTTTGGGTAGGATTACATGGGGAAAGCATACTGCAAGCGGGATTACACCATCTCGCGACCCGATTCGACTTCGAGAAGGTTGAAAAAGATTTAGCGCCCATGGGGGTCGAATTCATGACCCCGTTCTCGGATTTCTCCTTCTTGAAACAGGAGTTTACCCGTGGGAAAGCGTGGAGACCAAGAAAGCAACGGTTGAAACGCCTTCTAGAGCGGCATCTGATCACCAAAAAAGAATTTGAGAATTTCAAAGAAGATGTTATTGGGAGTCATGTAGAAAATATTGAACGTGGACAAGGTTTTAAGGGGTTCAACCAAGACTCCGTGAGCGTCATCTTAGAACGAACGGATCCAAGGAAAATAAAGGAAAGGGGAGCATAAGGAGGAGGTGCACCACCTTTCTTCTTTAATTTATCGTACCTATGGGAGTGGTATGGACATGGGGGGATCTTAGACCATCTTTGAGGGGTCTAAAAGCGTTCTTAGTTTCTCTTTGTTCTCTAAGTCCATTTCGTTAATCACTTCGATCAAATTCTTCTTTTCCCGATAGGCTTTTTGGGCGATGTCTGCAGCTGTATCATAACCTATAACTGGGGCAAGGTTTGTAACCCGCATGAGATTCCGCTTCAATTGGGCTTCAATTTCTTCTTTCTCTACCTCGAGGCCGTTTAGACATCGCTTACCAAAAGATTGCATACTATTCGCGAGCATTTCGATCGAGTTTAGCACATTAACGATCATGATCGGCTTTGAGACATTCAAATCGAGGAGGCTTCCATAGGGCTCTGCAAAAGAAATGGTGGTAGTATTTCCAAGCACTTGGAGACACACTTGAATCAGTGCTTCGGATTGGGTGGGATTTATTTTTCCAGGCATAATTGAGGACCCTAGCTCGTTAGCTGGTAACGTCAACTCTCCTAGGCCAGCCCGTGGACCACTCCCCATCCAGCGAATATCATTCGCCATTTTCATGAGGGCAAGAGCAAGTTGCTTTAACACATCATGTACATGGACAACTCTGTTATGAGAGGCAATTCCCTCCGCTTTGACGGTATTCTGTTTGAAGGGGTATTCCGTAAGGTTAGAAAGGTGCGAAATAGCACGTTCGGCAAAATCCTCGTGCGCAGTAATGCCCGTCCCTACGGCGGTTCCTCCCAGCGGGATTGCATACAGTTCTTCACTTGCCTCTTCTATGCGATGTTCTGACATTTCGAGTTGCTGTTTATATACTTTAAATTCCATAGAAAGAGGAATAGGAACTGCATCCTGGAGATGTGTGCGTCCCACCTTCACGATCCCTTCGAATTCATCAATTTTTTCCTGTAAGTGGGTGATTAAGTTCCGTAATACTGGTAAGAGATTCCTATGAAGGGTTTCTAAGATCGAAAGGTGCATCGCCGTGGGGATCACATCATTTGACGATTGCCCCCTGTTCACATGATCATTCGGATGCACTGGTGCGTTTTTACCCCGTGCATGACCTAATATCTCGTTTGCTCGATGAGCTAAAACTTCATTCATATTCATATGCGTGGAGGTTCCTGAACCTGCTTGAAAGACATCCACGGGAAATTGGTCAAGATACTTCTTTTCTTCAATAATTTCGTTTATCGCTTGCAGTATTGCCTTCCCTTTTGCCTTCTCGATTAAGTTGAGATCGTGATTTGCTAATAAGCAGGCCTTTTTAACTTTGGCCAAAGCTACGAGAAACGAAGAAGGAAAACGTTTCTTACTAATTTGGAAGTTGTTTATTGCCCTCTGAGTACTAACTCCCCAGTATGCATCCTTTGGCACGTTTACTTCTCCTAATACATCTTTCTCTTTCCTAAACTCTTCATTCATTTTCCATCCTATACCTAACAACCTTCTCAAACTTAATAATGTTTGCCTTGCCCCTCCAAGGGAGGGAAAATCTCAAAGAGATTAAAAACGAGGGGAGAACTTACGCATTTCTCGTTTCTTGATCCCCCATTTTAAGAGGGCAGGAATGGATCCGGGAAGCGTGAGGGGAGAGAAGACGAAAAGGCCATTTCGATTTCCTAAGCTGATAACTAAGGGGGTGGGGTGTTTCGTATATTCCTTCAGTTTTGTATTCCGTAGTTCCCGAATTAAATTAGTTCCTATAATTTTTGCGTGTCTTTTTGCGTTGTATGCAGTTTTTTCCTCCTTTATGCTCGTCAGATCACCTCCCACATAAATATGTGGATGGCCTACCAACTGAAGGTGGGCGTTAACCCTCAAAGCACCGTTCTCAGTGAAAATCGAGTTGTTGAATTCCTCCATAAACCACGGATCATGTTCAATTCCCGCACACCAGACGGCAAGATCCGCATTAATCGTCCGAGGGTGATCCGTGAGAAATTGACCGTTTACCTGTTGAATTATCTTTTCTCCCAGGTGAACGGTGACTCCTTGCGCCTCTAAGAAGGATTGAGCGAAGTGAGAAGCAAAGGAAGGAGTTCGTTCAAGTAACCGTTCATGAGCATGCACGAGAGTAACTTTTTTTTCTGGAGTTTTCGTGGTTAATTCTCCCGCGACTTCGGTACCGATGACGCCCCCACCAATGATTAAAATATGATCCGCAGAGCGGATCTTGTCCGTCCAACGTATCACTTGGGCCGCCTTTTTAATGGGAAAGACGTTCCGAGGGTTATCGAGTCGAATGGGATACTTAATTCCCGTAGAAATGACTAAGTAATCGAAGGTAACTCTTCGTTCTTCTGTTTCCACGAAGTGAGGGGTCACTTTCGTGATTTTCTCTGAGAGGATCGTCGTTCGATCAAGGAATTGAGAGTACGGGACTATGATGTCGGAAAGATACTCTGGATCAGTGAGAAGCTTAGGTAGGGCTGGAGTGTACTCAAAGTACGAATTTTCGTCTATCAAGGTGATCTCGTAGGAGTTATTTGAATCTAGACGCTGTGCAATGGAAGTACCACAAAATCCACCGCCAAGGATGACCAAACGTGTGGATTTTCTAGGGGTGGGATCAGTGGACCACATTGTAGGTAATACTCTAACACAAGGAAGGCTCATTTTTAAAGGATGGGGAAAGAAAAGCAGGAAGAAACTCTCCCACTCCTCCCTGGACGCCATCCTCTCCATGACTTTCTTTCTATACCGATCGTAAGAGGAAAAGGATACTTTCGGTGTAGTACAGGAAGTAAAGCGTCGTAGCGGACATTACGGTTTTATTCTACTGTTTTTGTTCATGTACTTCTTTGATTAACATGCGTGAAGAAGAGACGTTGTCAGGGAAAAACCTAAAAAGAGAGGGAACATGGGTAATGCAGATAGGACGATCATCGAGAATCTTACACTGAACGTAACAAGCGAGGGGTGCTTAAATCAATATCATACTTTTTTGCCATCGCGAGAACTCGCTCAAATACGGTCGACTCTATTTGTCGAAGGACTTTCACTTCCTTGATGTAATAAAAGAGTGTGTACTCCACAGCAAACTCCTGAAAGTTAGTAATTCGAACAGTAGGTTCAGGGGTATCAAGTACATGCTTGACGCCTTCAAGGGCTTCTAACAGAAAGTTTTTTACGGTACGGTATTCGTACTCAAAACCTGCGGTTATCCTGCATTGACGTCGGACTAATTTTCTCTTCCCAAAATTTTCTATTTCCGAAGTTAACAGCTGTTGATTAGGGACGGAAATAAGGACGTTGTCTAACGTATACATTTTCGTATAGATTATGCCGATGTCAATCACATCGGCGTATTGGTCGTTGAAATAGATGCGGTCACCGAGGGTAAATGGTTTACTCGTCATAACTATTAACCCAGCAATAGCATTGCCAAGCGTATTAATAGCAGCAAAACCAATTATGGTACCGATCACCGCGGTGAGAACTCCTCCAAAAGTTCCCACGGTGATTCCAAAAACACCGAAGAGGGCAATTAGAAGTATAATACCAATGATCCAGCCGATTATTCTTTGCAAGGTAAATGCGACATGGCGGCGTACCCCTCGTCGAGAGGCAAAGATCTGAACTTCGTGGGTTAATAGCTTGTATATCGAAAAGCCAATACCGATAACCAAAACAGCTAACGTTACATCTATAATACGCTCTGTTAATATTCGCACAAGATTGTCAAGAAAATTTGAGAGGTTCACCATTGTTTTCCCTTAGAGGGGTCTCTACTATTAGACATTTTTATGTTTTTCTTTGTCTCTGGAATCTTCTTTTTTATGCTGATTTAGCACCTTTGAGGTTAGTTCTTTTTAGGAGTCAACGGTATCTTGCTGGAGATCCTCCATTTTCGCTGTTTTATCAGCCTGTACCGCGTTAGTCATCTTTTTTACGCCTTGAACATCTGAAAATAATTGTACTTACTACCCTTCTTTCAAATCATCTAGTTCTTCCTCCAGACCCTCCTTTAGCTACCGGTACATGTCTTCGTTTATCGTACCCTGCTCATATCGTTCTTTCAGCCCACGTATCCTACTCTGTATATCCTCTATCTGGACTCGTTTGCCTCGTCCCTTCTTTTTTCCTTTCTTTAAGAACACGTAGATAGCTACTGCAACGACTGCAACTATGATCACAACCTGACCCCCACTAACACCAAGGGGAAACAATTAAAAAGAAGTAAAATTCTATTTACCGACTATTCCGAAAATACCTCCAATAAGCCCTAAAGTCAAGCCGATGATGAAGCCTGCTATACCCATGATTGAAACTAAGGGGAAAATTCCTACAAGCAAGCCGAATATGAAGCCTGCAATACCTATGATGGAAAGCAGGGAAAACGTTAAGGTGATTATTCCTCCCGTTTTTCTATGTCCTGTCCTTATGAGTAATGAACTACAAAGTACGAATATACCCGAGATTACCCCTACAATCCCAACTGAGACTTCAGCAATCCTCCAGTACTCTCCAAGTATGCCTCCATAGAAAGTTAAAGGGTCACGTCTAAGCCATGCCGAAAATAGGATGGAGACAGTTAGAATGATAATACCACCAAAGAGAGAAAGAGTAAAGCCAGCGGATAACACTTCTTTTTCATTTTCAGTTTTTTTGGATGCCATAAGCCTCCCTTTCTCGCTCTTGTATGATTATACTATTTAAGATGGTAGATGGTATAAAAAATTTCGCCTATTTCGCCTCTGGCTGAGGGTACTTCATCATTTCCCTTTAATATCCTTTTGAAATTCGTAGTGACGCGAAACACAATCTACCGAGAAAAATGCCCTTCGGGTCTGACAAGAAGCGAACCTCCAAATTATGAAATTGCCAGTCAATTCGGATGAAGTGAGGAACTGGAGGCCAAGAAAGTACTGGAGATCTCCCGTGTCCTTAAAGAGATACGGATAAACGGGTATATTGCGTTATTCGAAAAACTGAACTGAAGGGGGTGATTCTGGTCTCAGTACTTACCACCTTCTGGTGTGTCTAGAGGGGTTGTATTTATTCACTTGCGTTTCCCTGCAAGAGGTGTAATTGCTTTTTCTTCAATCGAATTGCCAACAGTTAAAAGGCTAATAGTTTTAGAGGGGTAACGTAGAGTAGGAGAGATGACCCCGATGGGTAACATGGGTAATGAGTTAAAATCTGCGTATAATGAACTTATGGAGAAGTTCAAAGATTTGACCCTTTTAGGCTCGGTGCAAAGCCTTGCGCATTGGGATATGGAGACAAAAATGCCTCCAAAAGGTATTACGCTTCGTAGTGAGCAACTTGCCTTGCTTCGCAAGCTTAGGCATGAGATGATTACGGATCCTGAGGTTGGGAAGCTACTTGCATCAATTAGGGAACATCCTGATTATGTGGCGCTCAGTGAGGTTGAAAAACGGAATGTGTATCTTATTCAGAAGAACTATAAGGAGGAGGCAAAACTCCCCGAACGGCTGGTGTCTGAACTCGCTAAACAGACGGCAATTACTACAAAAACATGGAAGGAGGCCAAGTCAGCGGCTGACTTCTCTATATTTCAACCAGAATTGGAAAAACTTCTCGAATTAAAGCGTGAAGNNAAGGATACTGCCACACCGTACGATGCGCTTATCGATAAATTTGAGCCTGGCTTGACCGCGGAAACGATCGCTGAACTTTTTACGGAATTAAAGCACGGCCTGCAGTCGATTATAGATAAATGTGCTTCCTCTCCAAATCCACCAGATCCCTCCCTCCTCCATAAACAGGTTCCTATTACAGCTCAACGGCAACTTGCCAAATCTCTAGCGAACTTCCTCGAGTATGATGTTGCATCGGAGGAAGCTGGGGGGCGGATTGACGAAACGGAACATCCATTTACTACGGGGTATTATGATGACGTTCGAATTACCACGAATTACCATGAAGAGGACTTCACGGCTTCTTTCTTTTCAGTGTTACACGAGGGCGGTCATGCGATTCATGGTCGAAATCAGAAACGCGAATGGATGTTCCAACTGGTAGGATCCAGTGCGTCTGCTGGGTTCAGTGAGTCACAAGCACGCTTTGTGGAAAACATTGTTGGGCGATCTAAAGCATTTTGGCGTCACTACTTCCCCAAGTTTCAGAACATTACCAACGGTACCTTTTCTGATATCGATCTCGATACCTTTTTCCGTGCTATTAATGTCGTTCAGCCCTCCAAGATTCGAATCAAAGCTGATGAAGTTACTTACTGCTTACACATTGTGATTCGTTTTGAGATTGAACGCAAGTTGNNGTGCTTCAAGATACGCATTGGGCAAGTGGCTTGTATGGCTATTTCCCAAGTTATGCCCTCGGGAATATCTACTCTGGTCAACTTCTTGACAGCTTGGAGGAGGATCTCCCAGAATGGAGAACCTCGCTTACTAAGGGAGACTTTCATCCCATCAAAAACTGGTTGATACAGAATGTCTATCAGCATGGGGCTCTCTACGATCCAGAAGAGTTGATCTCAAAAATCACAGGAGAAGACCTCACGGTACAGGATTATCTCGAGTACCTCCAGAATAAATACTTTCAATTGTATGACTTCTAGGTGGCAAGATCCAGATTTAGCGATGGACTTGGAGGGACGTCTTATCATTCGATAAAATCTAGTACGGCTTGACCATCATCTTTTCTCCCAAAGGATGGTGCTAGTGAGAGATGTCCTCTCAGTCGTCTCATCACTATCCTGCCCTTTTCTCGGTAACCCCTCTTAGAGAAAAGAAAAATCCCTCTTCACTTCTCTAACATAATAAGAATGCTTCCTCCAAAGCCACTCACTATAAATGGCAACATACTTACTCCCTGAATAAGCACGGCAGAAAGACTCGGGAGTCCAAAATGCCAGGAAGCTATGGGTCGACCGAACATCCAAATACTTATGGTAACACCGAGATAGTAGCCATAGATGACAAGAGGTAGCGTGAATACAAAAGATAATGATCCCGCCGCGCTATGATCTTTCCGTGCTATGAATCCGCTTAGGATCTCTACCATCCCACAAAACGTAACAATAGTGAACACTCGGTACGTTGCAAACAGATAAGCCTTTGGCACAACTCCAAAATACGGCAGGTAAAACGAAAAAGCTAAAGGAAGCAAATAACTAAGTATCACTCTGACAACCTCAGCGAGGATAGCCACACTTCCACAAAGAAAGACGAATTTATATCCTATTTTTGGAGCTTTTAACGGTTTTTCCGAGTTTTTATTTATTGTGTGGCGTTCTTTTTGAGTTTTTGCATGGTTTTTCATACTTCCTCCTCCGCAACTATCCATACCCATCTAATCGGGGTTTTCGCTTTGTTCTACCCTCACATTCCGTTGATAGAGTTTTGTTATGGTATCTGTCGCTTTGTTAACTAAGAAGATCTCGAGAAGATAGTTTCCTTCTCTGAGGGGGTGAATCTCTCCATTGATTTTGTAGGGGCTGAAGGATTCTGTACCTATTTCAGAAATGTAAACCTCTTTTATCGTTATCACACTTCCTGTGATGTTCATTTCTAGCTTGATCTTCTCTTCGGCTTCAGAATAAAAGTGCAACAGTTGGTCAAAGGAGATGGAGTTCCCTTCCCATTCTACCCAAACATCAAAGTGTTCACTGTCATTTAAGGCCTCTGCTGGGAGTTCATCAATGTGGTACGAAAGTTCAGGTGGACGTACCGTCCCCCATATCGCAGCCACCGTCTCAAGAGATAAAAGCATTACAGAAAACGTTATCGACGCAATAAAAAGCCCATGTATGGCCTTCTGCCTCATTTTTTTCCCGATTGGTTACCTTTTTCTTAGGAAAAGGAGATGAACCCATAAAAAGTTGACTCACCTTTGGTCTAGACCATTCGTGAATTCTGTTCCAGGAAAAATAAAGATTCCCTAAAGCATAACGCTTAATTCTCTCAATCACCTACGCTACTCACAAAACATTGGTGATAGTTCTCTGTTAGAGGGGGAACCCTAGACTTTCAAAGTAGGTTTTTACTCCTCGAAGGCGTTGTAGGAATTTGTGTCCTTTTTTAGTTATGGTATAGAATTTTTTACGTCCTTCGACTTCCTTGTTCACGAATTCTTCCGTTTCTAGTTGCTTTAAATATGTTTGCGCTCTTTCGTAGGCTAAATTTGCATTACGGGTAATTTTAGTGATGCCTACGCGATTGTGAGAAGAGAGGATCTCTAGAATCGTGAGAATGATCCTACATGGCTTCTGTACTCTCTTCTTACCAAGCTTCTTCACCTTCTCTGGGTTTGGACAAAAGTAACTAGGGAAGGCGTAAAGCTTAAGCCACGTAAAGTGACTCCTCCTAAATAAATCATTAAAGAGTTGGTTAACATGCCCCATGTAGTTATCACTTGCGAGAGCAAGAGGATAAAAAATGAAACCACAGAAAGAGGTGCCCTAATACCCCCCGTTTCCATTGTATTATAGGTTACAAGGAAGAACAAGTATAAAGAAAGGAATACAGATAGGGTTTCAATTGATAAGATAGAAGTCAGAGGAACAACGAGAAGAGAACACCCAACCAACGGGGTCTTACGTATTTGCAACGAATAAAACATTGCCAAAAGCAAATAGCCACAAAGAACAAAGAAAGAGGCGATATTCCGTGCATCTTGGAGATACTGTGGAACTGAATATTCACAAAAATCGCAAACGAGAAAAACCAAAAATATAAATAAAAAGCGAGAGAAAGAAAAAGAGCACCCGCAGAAAGCAAAAACATTTTTTTATCACCAAAACGACCAATACTGAATGCCATGTAAAACAATATCATACAAGACAACGTTCCCACGAAGTTAGAGGCCGCACCCAAAATCGTTAACATCTTAGAGCTAGAAAAAAGAGAAAACGTGAAAATCGGTATCAACCACAAAGAAAGATTTGTAAAAATGCTGGATTTTCCCATTTTATTTCTTCATAAAAGTCGTTTATAGAATACTATGACTGCTGATTATAAGTACTTAGCTTTAGATAGAGATAGAAGTAACGTAATTGTAAAATTCTCTCTTTTCTCGAGTGCAAACTGTCAGTGCCTTCTAGGAGCGTTATTCCATAACCTTCATAAGTATTTATTAATCGCTTCCAACCTTTCCAGCTTCTGTTCCTTTATCATGCGTTACTTTCGGGAATTACTATCTTGACGCTCAAAGGTATATAGCATATGCTTAATACGTATCATTGATATACATATCAAAGTTAGTTATGTCTATACTGCCCCTCTAGTGAGATGATAAAATGCTTGAGAAAGGGAGTTCTCCTCATCCTCCTCGACAGATGAGGTTTAAGCTCTTAATTCTTTGGATTCTTCATCAACAACCATTACATGGGTATGGTATATTAAAAAAATTGGAAGCACTCTCTCCCGCATCCAGGAAACCCACGTCAGGAGTAATTTATACAACCCTCCGGAGAATGGAAGAACATAGTGTCCTTACCTCCGAATGGGAAGAAAAAAAGGGAAAAAAGGACAGACGCATTTATCATGTAACCGACAAAGGAGAAAAACTGCTGAAACGTGGGTTGCTCTGGTTGAAAAAGCGAATTCACGTGGTGCAAGAGATGATCAAGTATTACGATCGGGTTTTTGGGGAAGACGCTAACGCAGAATCCCTTTCTTGGGAGGATTGAACATGAACATAGTCAAGGGAAAAACGTACCGTGAAAGACGGGAGGAAATGCTTAACGGCTCTATCTTAAAAACCTTGCTCTCCATTGGGTGGCCAGTCGCCATTGGAAACATTTTACAAATTGTTTATAACTTTGCGGACACCTTCTGGGTTGCCAAATTAGGAGTGGAAAATGTCGCGGCTACTACCCTCGCCTTTCCAATCGTCTTTCTATTTTTATCTGTTGCGATGGGACTAGCCGTAGCAGGAGTTTCGTTAGTCTCCCAACAGATCGGTGCAGGTCAAGATGAGAAAAAAGATGAAGTTGCTGGGCAAGTCCTCATTTTCATGCTACTACTTTCTGCAGGTATCGGGGTGTTAGGATACCTATTTTCGGAAACCGTCCTAAGCCTTCTTGGTGGAACGGAGACCGTCGTTTCATTGGGGAAAACCTTTTTACAACCCCTCTTCTTGAGTATGCCGTTCATGTTCACTTGGTTTACTTTTGCGTCCCTTTTTCGAGCGCAAGGAAACACGCGAACCCCCATGATCTTAAATGGTCTCACCCTCTCCATCAATCTTGCATTAGACCCGTTCTTCATTTTTGGCTGGGGGATCTTTCCTGCCTGGGGCCTATTTGGGTCAGCCATTACGGATGTGATAGGGCGGGCAATTGCAGCAGTTCTTGCACTTTTCTTGCTTTTCTCTGGAAGAATGGGTCTGCACATTCGACCACATCACTTGAAACCACGGATGAAATGGCTCAAAAAATTCATCTCAATTGGCGGCCCCTCCTCCCTCAGTAGTTCCTTCACTGCCCTTGGGTTCACAGTACTTATGGCTCTTATCGCACAAGGAGGGACGGATGTGTTGAGTGTTTATGGTATTGGGAGTCAGATCACACGAATGTCCAATATCGTTGTCATTGGATTGGTTTCAGGACTTGGCCCCATGATCGGACAGAATATCGGAGCGGGACAAAAGGAACGGGCACATGAGATCCTTAAAAAGGCCGCAGCTGCTGTTTTCGGGATTACAGCAGTGTTGAGTCTTATCATTTTTTTCTTCCGACGGCCATTGTACTCGTTCTTCATTCAAGACGGAGGTATCATCCGAGAGGGTGGCCGATTTTTGAGCATTTTTGCCCTTTCAATTCCCTTTTTCGGCATTTTTCGGGTAGCTGGCAGTGTTTTCCAAGGTTCGGGACATACTAAGCACTCAATGTTCCTTTCTGTGATACGTATCTGGGTCATCCGCATTGGACTATCGTCCCTACTATATTCCGTGCTGGGTTTGGGTATTGTTGGTCTATGGGTAGGTATCGCCTTAGGTAACTTCCTAGGTGGTTCACTCTCCATGTTTTGGGTATCCTTCGTTCATTGGGAGGAACGGGTTATCGATGTTCCGCCTTCACTTATGAAAGGGCTCAAGAAACCCGCGGGAGTCTTGAAAAAGTAGTCAGCCTATTGGGCTCCTTTTTTAATCTCGTAGTGTGTTTGAATAGCAGAATCTTTAACAGGGATCCCTTCTCAGGGCACCTTTCTTTAGCGATGAAGGCTGTCAAACTAAATTTCTATAATAGTTGAACATGTCGGTCCAACTGACTTCATCTCGTTCTATACTACCTGTAAATTCGGGTAAAGCCTCTTTGATCTGGTTAACATCTATGCCCTCTTTTAGAAACCCTCTTACCTCTCCTCCCCGCTCAAAGGTCTGTCCCTCTATTAAGTATTCACCCATCTGCTGAGAAGCTTTAGCAGTACTTCGCATGATTCGTACGACAGGGGGAACATCTTCAAGTAAGTCATTGGGCGAACCTGTAGCAACGATTCCCTTCTCTTGAAGGAAGAGGATACGATCTGCGACTTCTGCATCTATGGGATTATGACTAGTTATCAAGAAGGTCTTTCCCCGTTCCTTCTCTTCAAGGAAGAGGTTATGGAGTTTACGTATCATAGATAAATCAAGCTCGACGGTAGGTTCATCAAGAAAGTACAGTGGTACATCCACACTGAGGGCGATAGCGAGCTCGATTTTTCGTTTCATACCCCCGGAACAGTGCTTAACGAGTTTGTCCATATCTCCTTCTAATTCAAGCACTTTAACGATTTCTTTCCAGTGAGTTGTTGCCTTTGGATGAAGCCTAGAGTAAAAAGCGATATTTTCTTGACCAGTTAGGTTCGGCACAGCCATTGACCCTTGGAGAAGAGGGCTCAACTCCGAAGTCATCTCCTCTGGTGGTTTCCCGAAGATTCGGACGGTACCTTCAAATTTTTTGAGCCCACCCGCGAGACAACATAAAAGCACGGTTTTTCCCACACCATTTGGACCCATCAGAAGCGTTATTTCTTTTTCTTGCACTTCCAGAGTGATACCGTCAAGAATGCCCTCTTTCCCAAACTTTTTTCGAATGTTATGCCCTTTTACTGCGATGTCCATTCTTACTCACCTAGGTCGCCTTCATAGACGACTTTTTTCATCAGTATCACGGCGACAAAAGTCATGAAAATGGCATAGCCAACCAAGACTAAAAGGAACTTGGGAGTATGGGGCATGTTCGGGGGTGTCATTGGGTTATATGGTGAGGAATAGTCCATGTCCACTAAGTGCCAAATGATGGTACGAGTGATAAGACTGTTGGGAATGTAATTCACTAACCATTTATCTGCAGGGAACATCTCAGTTACTATTCTATTATGGCCAGTGATAAAGTAAATAATGATTACAATAGAGGTCGCCACGGTAGTAGTGTATTCTACCTTATTAATCACGGTAGTTAAAATGAGTGCTAACGCCATTCCAAAAAGAGCAAACAGGGATAAACTAACAAGCACTATCGGAATCGAGGATACACCATGGATGGTATAAGATGCCCCTGTAAGCCATCCTACCAAAAGCAAAAAGCCAAACGAACCACACGCAAGTAGAAAGCCAGATAGAATCTACCCATGAGATCTGCAGAGAACGAAATTTCCGATAGCGTTTTTGTTCCACATCCGCTGCGAGGTCACCAGAAAAGCCAGTGAGAGTTGCCGTAAATACGCCGAAGATCCCAAGACAGATCGCATCACTAGCTTTCAGTGCTGGACCAATTGCTTCTGGTGGAGAAGGAAAGAGATACACAATGAGAACGTACCAAAGAGCTGGCCAAAGGAATACCCAGAAAAAAGCTATCTTGTTTCGCGTCATTTCCTGAATGTACCGTTTTAAGAACGCTGTAACCTGGCCAAACCAATTAGCTTTACTTTTGGAGATTCATCTCACCGATAAAGGTGATACTAATCATTATAAAAAGCATTATAACGATAGAGACTACGGTTCTACCTCCGCGTATTTTCAAGCTTTTTAATATATTAAAGATGGACTTAGATGGGATCCTCGATGAGGGATCATCTTCGGCTTGAATGAAACGGTGACTGCTACCTGCGATCATGTGGCTAGAACGGGCAAGAAAAATTCGCTTAAAAGAACTTTTTGGTACTATCGGTTGACAAATTCTTTTTCTTTCTGAGGGATTCTGGACATGTATGACCTTAAGATCGAAGTCGTCGAAATCAAAGGGTTTTGTGATCTTCCCTTGCACGTTGGTGACTATATCCTCATCCAAGGAGGTCGTCTCTATATCCCCAAGGGGAACTATTTTTGTGTCTGGGCATTGCAAAGTATACTCCCGTTTCTATCCGCTAAACAACGACGAATTGAGGAATCCAACGATTGGCTCAAGCACACCTCCCGGATGGTGTGTCCTGACCCTCATGGACGGGTGATCCTCCAAATTAAACGCATAGATGCCGAAAACAGAGAGAAAAAGGTACCTCCACCCGAGAAACGGAATAAACACTCTGGTTCTTCTCGCCCAACGAAACAACAAGCACATACTCCTCGACGCCTGTTGGTCTCTGAAGAAGATTGTACAGGATGTCGGAGATGCGAACTTGCATGTTCCTATTCTAAAACTGGTCAGTATTCCCACGTTGCTTCTCGGATCAAGGTGTTGAATGATAGCATACATCAAATTGTTCGGCCACTTGTGTGTCACCAGTGTGGGATTGGAGCTTGTGTTAACGTCTGCCCACAAGATGCGTTAACGCGTGATGCTAAAACGCATGCTGTGATCGTGGACCGTCAATCGTGTACTAACTGTGGAAAATGCGCAGAAGCGTGTCCTTTCGATGCAATTTCATNNGTCCTTTCGGTGTAATTTCATTCAATCAGGACGGATACCCTTTAATTTGCGATTTGTGCGGGGGAAATCCTGTTTGTGTGCATGCCTGTCCTACAGGTGCCATTTCATTTGGGAGAGCAGGGGACACTAACGAGAAAACGAATCTGCCGTAAAAACCTTCACTTTCGTGAGTAAGATGCAAATAGATGCGTCATTTGATCTACCGCCTCTCAAGAAACCAATTTACGGGTACGCTCAGCGAAGGTTGCTCCTTGATGTGAGCCAACCTACGATACATATTGAGAAACTTAGTTCTGAGCTGCTTCGTTCGTACCTTGGTGGTCGTGGACTTAACATGCACTACCTCTACCACCATCGTGCCCCCGCCCGGGATCCGTTAGCCCCTGCCTCTCCCATTTTATTTGCTACTGGCCCCTTTGCTGGCACGATGTATTCGGGCGGTGGTCGTTTTAATGTCTCTGGACGATCACCCCAAACGGGGTTGCTAGGAGATTCTAACGCGGGAGGCTTTTGGGGGCCCGAGCTTAAATACTGTGGCTTTGATCAGCTCGTGATACGGGGACGAACGCGGTATCCTTCGGTCCTCCTTCTCTCTGATGAGCAAATGGAGTTAGTCTATTACCCGAAACTCAAGGAACAAACAGTCAAAGACACTCTTACGCTCCTGCAAAACTCTCTATGTCCAGAGAAAGAGTGGCAAATAGCAGCTGTTGGACCTGCTGCCCCGAGAGGAGTTACCTTTGCGGGTATCTTTGCTAACGGTGCAAGAGCTGCCGCTCGCACGGGAATGGGAACTTTGCTAGCCAGTAAAGGCATTAAAGCCATAGCTCTTAGGGGAGCGTATTCGGTAGTGCCTCAAGACCCAGATACTTTTACCTCTAGGTTACGGGACTTTGAAACAAATATTATCGAACATCCGGAATATTCCAAACGTATCTGGATGGGTACGACGAAGTTAATGACTGAGTTAAACGACATCGGTGCACTTTGCACTCGCCATTATACTGCTGGGAACTTTAACGAAATAGAGACGGTTTCTGGGGAAACCGTAGCCGAGAATTTTAAAATCCGATCGAAAGCCTGTCATGCATGTAATCTTCCTTGTTCTCGTGTTCTTGATGTCTCTAACCCCGATAAAAATCAAAACTTTCGGATGGAAGGACCAGAGTTTGAAGCTTTAGCAGGATTTACGTCGAAACTTGGGATTGACGATCTTCCATGGGCACTATGGGCAATCGATTATTGCAATGAACAGGGCATTGATGCGATTACCACGTCTGAGTGCATTGCGGTGGTAATGGAAGCCTTCGAAAACAATCTCGTTGATGAAGCGGATACCGGAGGATTAAGACTGAGGTTTGGAAATAAAAACGCAGCATGCCAGTTTCTTCGGCAAATAGCAGAAGTGCAAGGTTTTGGAGAAAAGTTTCAAGAGGGGGCCGTGGAAGGTGCAGCTAGCCTCAGTAAAGAGGTTAAAAAACTCGTCATGCACGTGAAGAACCTCGAAATCTTTCAAGCAGATCCTCGAGGGATGAAAGGGTATGCCTTAGGTGTGGCGGTTGCCTCACGGGGGGGAGACCATCTTCGCTCTGAACCATGGTTCGAATTTAACGGTAATGAGAAAGAAGCTGTCCGTCGTTTTGGCATACCAGAAGTAGCTCATCGCCTCGCTATCAAAGGAAAAGGGCAACTCGTCAAACATTTTGAGGAGAAAGCAGCTGTAGCTGACAGCCTTGAAGTATGCAAGAATACGTTTAACAACATGGAACTTCCAACATATGAACGCGTTACTACGCTTTATCAAGCTCTCACCGGCATAACAATGAGTCCAGACCAAATGCAACACGTTGGAGAACGAATCGTTAATGTAGAACGCCTGTATAACTTAGCTCTTGGCCTTTCTCCAACCGATGATACTCTCCCCTCCCGATTTACAAAAGAAGTCTTACCTGAAGGAAAATCCGCTGATGAAGTAGTACCTATAGCTACATTGGTAAAAGATTACTATCAAGCCCGTTCATGGAGACTAAGAGATGGATATCCAAAGAAAGAAAAGCTAAAAGAGCTAGGATTGAAAGACAAAATACTTACTTGACGTTCTCTTCTTAGATACCAAATGACTGCGTACTATTGAAAGACTTTTGCCTCTCTTAATGTTTCTATGCCTACATTACTTTCAATTTTTGACAACTTTACCTGTTGGTGGTTAGTATTCGAGGTTTTCACCTTCAGAGGGATCTTGGAACGCCTTTTACTTCAAGAAAAAATCGTCCCCAAAACTCTTCCGAGGGGATTGGTCAATTGAGAAATAAATTAGTTCCCAGTGCCATGTTAATTCGTATCAAATAGACTAAGAACTTAACAAAGAGTAGGAAAGAATTTATGGAAACGGCTCAAGTGATCTAAATATCCAAGGGGGAAACCCAATTGAGGGACTATTTAAATCCACTGAAAATTTGAGAATGTACAACGTTTTATTTGTTGGATTAGTATGGTTCGGATATTAACGCGGGAAGAATTAAAGAAGATCCTTTCTATGGAAATCGTTATAGACGTAGTGGAAAAGGGGTTCCTTGAGCTTTACAAAGGAACGGCCAAGATGCCACTGCGAAGCCTCATTGATGTTCAGGAACACAAGGGTACGATCCTATGTATGCCTTGTTATCTTGAGGAAAATCATGCTTTAGCTATTAAAATTGTCTCTACATATGAAAGTAATCCTGAAAAAGGTCTGCCCACAGTTATAGCAACTGTCCAGTTGAATGATCCCGCAACAGGGAACCCGTTGGCAATTATGGAGGGAACACACCTAACAGCAATGCGGACTGGAGCCACAAGTGGTGTTGCCACGAAGTATCTTGCTAGAGACGATGCAACAATAGCTGGTATTATAGGCGCGGGTGTGCAAGGGAAAACGCAACTGATGGCGGTAAAAGAAGTAAGACCGATTGAAAAAGCCCTCGTTTTTGATATTATCACAGAGAAAGCAACATCTTTTGCTGAGGAAATGTCTGAAAAGCTTGGGATAGAGGTACAGTCAGTAGAAAGCGCGGAGAAAGTAGTCAAAAGTGCGGAGATTTTAAATTTAGCTACTACAGCAAGGGAGCCAGTAATAAATGGGAAATGGATTAAGGAGGGAACACACATAAACTCAGTGGGTTGGACAGGAAAAGAGGGAAGAGAACTTGATACTCAAACCGTAAAAATGGCCAAAATGATTGTAGATTCCAAAGAGGCAGTTTTTGAGGAATCTGGCGATATTCTCATTCCGATCAAGGAAAACGCTATTGGTAGAGATCACATTTACGCTGAATTAGGAGAGCTCATAGGGGAGGTCAAGAAGGGACGAGTATCTGAGAAAGAAGTAACGCTCTTCAAATCTGTTGGTGTTGCTATAGAAGACGCTATTACCGCCAAGCTAGCGTATGAACAAGCTGTTGAAAAGAATCTGGGGAGAGAGATAGATTTTGAAAGCTAGGTGTTATAAACTTATTTTCGTCATTAGGGGGCGAGGAAAATGTGGAAAATGTTGAAAGATTGGGAACCACCCGATGAATGGAGAGTTATCACTACTCTTGATGCACATACCGCTGGCGAACCCTTGAGGGTCATTACGGGAGGACTACCGCAAATCCGTGGGGATACGATCCTTGAAAAAAGACGTTACGTTCGTGAAAACTTGGATGTACTTCGAAAGGGATTACTGTGGGAGCCTCGCGGACATGCAGATATGTATGGGGCGATCCTAACCGAACCATCTACTCAAGACGGGGATTTCGGGATTATTTTTCTCCATAATAGTGGATACAGCACAATGTGTGGCCATGGGATAATTGCCTTAGCAAAGGTGGTGCTTGATACGGGCATGATCGAGAAGGGGACGAACCATCCCGTGTTGAAAATTGATACCCCAGCAGGGAGAGTTACAGCGACAGCACATCGAGAGAATGGAACGGTAAAAGAGGTGACATTTCAGAATGTACCCTCCTTCATCTTTGCGGAGGGGCAAGAAGTTACGGTCCCAGAGATCGGTACTATTCATTGCGATGTAGCCTTTGGTGGTGATTTCTACGCTTTTTGTGATGCAGAAGAAGTGGGGGTTGAATTACAACCAGAGAATTATCAACAGTTGATCGATCTTGGAAAAACGATCAAGAAGAACGTGAAAGAAAACTTGAAAATTGAGCATCCTTTCAAAGAGGACTTAAGCTTCCTGTATGGAACCATCTTTGTTGGATCTCCAGCTGATACCTCCAACCATAGCCGAAATGTGTGTATATTTGCTGATGGTCAGGTGGATCGGTGCCCTACTGGTACGGGTGTGAGTGCCAGAGTGGCGATGCATTATGCCAAGGGGGAAGTGGCAAAGGGGGAGCCGATTACCATCGAAAGCATACTAGGCACAACGTTTACGGTACAAGTGGTGGAAACGAGAGAATTTGGCCCTTACTCAGCTGTGATCCCCCAAGTAACTGGCAAGGCGTATATTACTGGTCAAAATAAATTCTACTTTGATCCTTCTGATCCTCTTCGACAGGGATTTATCTTTCGCTGAGTAAATGGCAAAAAGCCATACTTTCCCACTCTTACTATTGGAGGTTATGATACTATGTATCTCACGAGGAAAGAAGAAGAAATACTGGATGGTAAACAAGGGGAGGCACGAGAAATTGCCATGTCTATTTTGGTTAAGCTAGGAGAGATGTATGATGCAGAGAAAATGATTGAAATTGAAAATGTCCATATTGATGCAGCTTCCTATGCTACAATTTATGATGCTGGCTTAGATTTTTGTGAAAAACTGTCAGAATTAGAGGCGTCATTTCGAGTCCCTGCTACCTTAAATACTGCGGCTATTGATTTTGAAAAATGGCAACAATTGGGCTTGCCCCATGCTTTGGTAGAGAAACAAAAACGTTTGGCTAACGCGTATCGCGCAATGGGAGGCATCCCCACGTGGACTTGTACCCCTTACCAGTATGGTGCCCATTTGCATTATGGTCAGACAATTGCGTGGGGTGAATCTAATGCAGTAGTTTATGCTAATTCGGTGATTGGAGCTCGAACCAATAGATTCGGAGATTTAGTCGATGTATGTGCTGCATTAATTGGAAGAGTACCAAAGTTTGGTCTTTATCTTAATGAAAATAGACGAGGTGAAGTTCTTATTAATCTTAACCAATTATCTCTTCCCTCTTTCACAAGAACTGATTACGCATTATTAGGCTACTTCGTGGGGTCTGTTACTGAAAACCTAATTCCGGTCTTAACAAACGTCCCCAGCACTGTGACATCAGATCAGTTAAAAGCATTTGGTGCAGCACTTGCCACATCAAGTTCAGTCGCGCTGTATCACATGTGTGGCGTGACACCAGAAGCCTCTAACAAAGGAGTTGCGTTGGGGGACGCACCACCAAGGGAAACGATCACGGTAAATCGGGAAACACTTACTTCTATAAAGGACAAATTAAGCACTACCGGAGATGAAACGGGGGATCTAATCGCGCTGGGCTGTCCACATTACTCTGTAGAAGAGTTAAGAGTCGTTACCAAGCTTATGAACGGACAGAAAATCAAGAAAGACACTGAAGTTTGGATCTTTACTTCAAGAATGGCTAAGAGACTGGCTGAGGAGATGGGCCTCATTGATGTGATAGAACGTTCTGGAGGTATGGTTATCGCTGATGCCTGTCCATTATACTTCCCATTAGATGAAAGAGGATTCCGCATCCTTATGACGGATTCTGCAAAAATGGCGTATTATGCCCAAGGACTTACTGAGATGGAGGTACTTTTCAAACCTACGGAAGAATGTGTAAAATCCGCTCTAGACTCCCGGATGTGAAGAGGAAAATGAGCAATCGTAGGATTCTCTGTCGATGCGTAGTAGAGGGAAAAGCAGAAGGACAAGCTTTGGTGACTGATCAACCGCTTTGTTTCTGGGGAGGGATAGACCCCAAAACTGGAATAATTATCGATAGGCAACATGAGTTACAAGGTCAAGACATATCTGGTAAAATATTCGTGTTTCCTCATGGGAAAGGTTCTGTCTCAAGTTCTACAGTCTTTTTAGAAACAGCTAGAAATGATAAAGCACCAAAGGCCATTGTGAATATTAAAACGGATCCAGTTCTAGCCGTAGGTGGGATCTTAGTTAAGAAACTGTATGGAACATCGATTCCTATTGTAGACTCCCCCGATCGGACTCCCACTCAGTTGATTCGCACAGGATCCCGTGTGAAGGTAAATGCTAACGAAGGTGTGGTCGTAATCATAAAAAAGTAATATTTTAGAGGAACTTGACCTCAAAGGGCTCCCTAGAAAATAGTCTATTGCTCTGGTAATACGTCTCATCACTCAAGATTGGAGGAAAAGTTGATTTCTTCTCCCAATTTGTCGAAGGTACGTCAGTATCTCTTTGATCGTGATGGTTTTTACGGGGGTGTTAAGCACTCGGAAAAAAGACTCGATGTTTCCTCCTTACTTCGAAACGAATCCTTCGATTTTGACTTCAAGTCCAAAAGAAGTCATTCTTTTTTTGAGGTCTTCCAACTCTTCCTTCCTTGGTGGTTCCGTATCTATTGTGTACGGCCAGTCGAGGGTCTGATACTTACTTAGACCCAGTTCGTGATATGGTAATAATTCAACATTTATAATGCCAATATTTGAGAGAAACTGAGCGGTCGCTTTAATATTTCCCTTTGTATCGTTTATACCTGGAACAATTGGAATTCTCACGATCTTGGAAGGAGAAGGCAGAGAAGCGAGTTGCGCTATATTATTTAAGATTTTGTCATTTGAAACTCCAGTGTATCTTTCATGTACCATAGGATCCATATGTTTTATATCGACCATGATTAAGTCTAACACCTCTAAAATACGCTCTAACGTTTCCCAATCCACATAAGCACTGGTTTCTATCGCTGTGTGGATATGGAGTTCTTGACTTCTTTTAAGGAGAGAGTAAGCAAATTCTGGTTGGTTTAACGGTTCTCCGCCAGAAAGAGTTATCCCTCCGCTGGTATTATGGTAAAATAGTTCATCTTTCTTGATTGTGTCTATGACCTCTTTCACCGTGACATCTCTTCCAATGATCTTTCGGGCATCGTTTAGGCAGATCTCTGCACCTTTTCCACAACCAATACAAGCACTTCGATCAGTAACGCTCTTTCCTTGGGGGTCCACTTCGATTGCCCCCTGGGGACATACGTCTACACATCGTCCACAACCGATGCACTTCTCTTGAAAATACTGCAGGTTAAACGAGTACAATTGCCCTTCTGGATTAGCACACCACTGACAATGCAATGGGCAACCTTTCAAAAAGATGATAGTCCTGATGCCTGGCCCGTCTTGATAGGCAAATCGTTCAATATTGAATATCCGTCCTTCTTTTCCCATAGTCAGAGTCCCGTAGTTAATTCTTACTGTATCAACTATTTAAACTTTCTTCCTTCCTCTCCCTACACGGGTGAAGATAAGAATCATAACTACTACTCGAGGTATCGCGTCTGAGATGGAATTTAAAAGCCATAAAAGAGGGAAAAGACCAACGGGTTCGATGTGTATGTGCTTATAGGGTAGAAGTAACAGGAAGACGTGGCAAACTGTTTATTACGAGGATCTGGAACAGGGTGAAGTGGGGAGTACTGGTAGAGATCGGACACGGAGCGGGGTATCTGGAACGAGTAAGAAGTCTCGCCAAGCAAGAAGAAGATCAAGCCTGATTCTAGTTATTTTCTCATGTTCTCCATCTTCCTCCTCCACTGGTACCTCCTCCGAAGATACCATGAGAAGAGACCACAGACAGTCTAGAGATGGCACTGGTAAGGCTTATGAGGAATTTGGATTTAAAAAGTTGCTGTAGTCCAGTGTTAAATACCTCTCAAGAAAGATTACCTCCAGAGTTGACAAACAGGTGACTGGGGAATTTCCCATTTTAATATATAATTTGATGGTTGGTCTTGAACTTAAATGCCTTAATATTTCATCGTAGTAGTCATAGAGGATTACCCCAAAATCGTAAGTAGATAAAAAGGTGAAAAAGAAGAGGAAGAGGTAAACTCTGGGAGGGAGTAAGGTGACCATGACTGAGAGAGTAAAAAAGCTAAGAGAGAGAATACTAACTCTTAAACCGTCTATATCGATCGAAAAAGCTAAAGTTTATACTGAGGTCCATAAAGATAATGAGGACCTGCCAATCATCCTGAGACGCGCGAAAGCCTTCAAAGAACTTTGTAAAAGAAAGGAAATCCGTATTTTAGATGGAGAGTTGATTGTGGGAGACGCTTCCGAGGAATGGCGGCAAGGCATGGTAGATCCTGCCTCCTGTGTAGAGTTTATCCATGAAGAAATTGACACCATTTCCGAACGTCCCCAAGATCCTTATGAGTTTCCAGAGGAAAAGAAGAAAATATTTTTAGAAGAGATCTGGCCTTATTGGAAAGATCGGAGTGTACGGGCTCGTTGGAAGGAAGAAACTCCTGAAAATGTCCAGAAGATGTTTGAGGCTAACCTTTTCAGCTCAAGCAAAATTGTAGGAGGACCTGGCGAAACGACCTTTAATATTCCCCATCTCTTAGAGAACGGTGCAGAAGGAATTAAACAGAAGATTGAGACAAAGTTAAATGCTTTGACGCTAGAAGAACCCGAAACCCTATACCAACGGAACTTTCTTAAGGCAGTTCGAATGGTATGTGAAGGGTTGTGCATCTTGGGAGAGCGGTATGCCTCCCTTGCTAGACATAAAGCTAAAAAAACAGATAATCCAGAAAGAACCCAAGAATTAAAGAGAATCGCAGAAATTTGCAATCAGATCCCCAAAAAACCAGCGAGAAATCTTTGGGAAGCTCTTCAGTCTACATGGTTCTATCTCACTGCATTGTGGATGGAGTCTAATGCTCCAACCTACTCTCTGGGAAAGGTCGACCAGCATTTCTACCCCTATTATAAGAAAGATATCGAAAATGAACAACTCACGAAAGATGACGGACTTGAACTCATCGAACTCTTTAACCTTAAAATCGCCACACGAATTCGATTATTAAGCGAAGAGGATGTAAAACATTTCAGCGGGTATATGGCGTTCCAGACTACGGTGATAGGTGGAGAAACGCCAGATGGTAGAAACGGCATAAATGAGCTCTCCTACTTATTTCTCCAATCTAAAAACGATCTTCGACTGAATCAACCATCCCTCAAGGTCATCCTTAGTAAGAAGAACCCTTACCTATTCTGGATGGAAGTTGCAAAACTTATTCGGGAGGGTACAGGGTACCCCGCACTTTACAATCACACGATTGGAAAGCAGATGGTAATGGATAAAGGTGTACCGGTAGAAGAGGCACAAAACTGGGTACCTCATGGGTGTGTAGAAGCGGTACTTTCGGGGAATTTCGCCCAAATCACGGATATAGGACATTACAATGCTCCAGCAGCTATTGAGTTTGTGTTTACTAATGGAAAGAAAAAATGTGACCCTTATGCTGGAACGAGCTTTGGGTTAGATTCTAAGGATCTTTCTGAAATCGAAAGTTTTGAAGGATTCTTAGGGGAAGTGAAAAGGCAATTAAGGCATTTAATAGGGAATCTGCAAACCCATGGCATCGCACTTACGAAAGCGTACCGAGAGTTGTACCCGCTTCCTGTTGAATCCATACTTATTGACGGGTGTATCGAGAATGGAAGAGATAGGATGAGAGGCGGAGCGAAATATAATGCTGGCTATGCCTTTATCCTCACGGGAGTTGCAGATTTAGCGGATTCTCTAATGGCAGTTAAGAAATTAGCCTATGACGAGAAAAAGTACACACTTGGAGAACTTAATGAGGCCCTTCAACATAATTTTGAAGGGTATGAAGAGATACACTCACAGTGTCTGAAAGCTCCAAAATATGGGAACGATATCCTTGAAGTTGATCTCCTTGCGAGAGACTTGACTGATTATTGTGGCAAGATAGCGAAATCTTTTACGGATGTAAATGGATTTCAAACAGGCCATGGACTGTTTCCTGTTACTTCTCACGTTCCAATGGGGAAAGCGATAGGAGCCCTTCCGTCTGGAAGAAGGGCAGGAAAACCGCTGGGAGATGGAGTGTCTCCTGCCCAGGGGATGGATAAACACGGTCCGACTGCCGTGATGAAATCTGTCACGCGATTAAATCACGCCCATCACAATACTGGCACGCTCTTGAACCAGAAATTTACCTCGGACGCCTTGTCTAACGAAACATACCTGGAGAATTTTGTGAATCTGATCAAAACGTACTTTGATCTCGGAGGGTATCACGTGCAGTTTAACGTAGTTGATGCTGATACATTAAGAGCCGCACAAGAACATCCAGTACAATATAAAGATTTGTTAGTTCGCGTAGCGGGATACTCCGCATACTTCGTCGAATTAAATCCAGAAATCCAAGAGGAAATAATTTCCCGAACTACCCACTCAAGAGTTTAATAGAAAATATCGAATAGTTTTTTGAGATTCTTTCTAAAGTTTCATTTTATATTTCTTCCCTCTTTCTATACTATTGAGTAAAAAATCAAAAAGTAGCCATGAATTATTTTGAGAATGATTAATCTACCTTTCACTCTACATTTGAAAATTTTTAAGGAAATTCCCGAGTAAGATAATCAAACTATGTCACGAAAGAGAAAAACTGTAGGGGAACTTAATGAACGAGGAAAGGGGCAGTATCTTTGACATCAAACGATTTGCAATCCATGATGGTTCAGGCATACGGACGACAGTTTTTCTAAAAGGATGCCCCCTCCACTGTTGGTGGTGTCATAATCCTGAGGGTCTTTCTCCTAAGAAAGAAGTGGTTTACTATGAATACAAGTGCATGAACTGCGGAAATTGCATAGAGGCCTGCCCTCATGATGCTATAACCGCTACAGAGAATGGTAGAAAAATCTCTCAAGAGCGATGTACTTCCTGTGGAGTCTGTGTCGAAGTTTGCCCCACAGATGCCCTACAGATGATAGGTCGTGAAATTTCCGTTGAAGAACTCATGGAAGAAATTGAAAAGGATCTCCTTTATTACGATACTTCTGGAGGTGGAGTTACCTTTTCGGGAGGAGAGCCCTTAATGCAACCCGACTTTCTGATGGCGTGTCTTGAAGCCTGTAAAGAGGCGGATATTCACACCGCCCTCGACACATCTGGATATGCACCCCCAGAAATATTTGATTCCGTCATAGGCGACGTTGATCTTTTTCTTTTCGACTTGAAATTGTTAGATGATGAACAACATAGAACATACACTGGGGTGTCGAACAAGGTAATTAAGCGAAACTTGAGATCACTCTCGGCAAAAGGTCGAGGAGAGGATGTTATTCTTCGTTTCCCCGTGATCCCTGGCATTACCGATACCGAAACCAATATTACTGCATTGATAACTTTTGTTTCTTCTCTTTCAGGCATCCACGAAATCGATTTACTTCCTTTTCATAACGTAGGGGAAAAATACGAAAGAATGAGACGCCTCTCGAGGATGGGAAAACGTTCCTCACCCTCTAAGGATAGAATAAGAAACCTTGTGGAAAAAATTAAAATAAACACTTCTCTTTCGGTCAAAGTAGGAGGAAGGTAGAATGAAAAAAACCCGAACGATGAAAGATAAACTAGAAAGCCATATGACCCGGATCGAGGAAGAACTTAAAGCGAGACGATCCTCTATCTCTCCTTTAAACAAAAGAATCAGACAGCTTAGGGAGGAAAGTGTCAATTCAAAGGTGAAAATCTCCCCAGAACGGGCTAAGCTAGTAACAGAGTTTTACAAAAGCGATAAGGCCAAAGGAACGTCTTTTCCCGTGAAACGGGCCCAAGCTTTTAAATACCTTATGGAACACGTGTGCCTTCCAGTGGAAGACGGCCAATTAATCGTAGGTTTGAAGGGAGAAGGGCCCAAGGAAGTCCCCACATATCCCGAAATTTGTTGTCACAGTTTGGAGGACTTGGAAACCTTAGATTCACGAGAAAATAACCCCTATAAAGTGGATAAAGAAACGAGAAGGTTGTATCGTGAAGAATTTATTCCCTTCTGGAAAGGACAAACGATGAGGGAAAAGATCTTTGATCATATGTCTGACACGTGGAAGGAAGCTTACCACGCAGGAGTCTTCACTGAATTTATGGAGCAAAGAGCTCCAGGACACACCGCGGGGGGAGGAAAAATGTACAAGAAGGGTCTCCTTGGCATAAAAGAAGAGATAGATGAGAGGATGGACCAAATTGAAAGCTCAGATCCAGCTGCGTATGAGCAGCTCGAAGAACTTAAAGCGATGAAGATCGCAGCAGACGCAATGATCATTTATGCTCATCGATATGCTAAAAAACTTGAAAAATTAGCGAAGAAGGAACAAGACGTCAAACGAAAAAAAGAGTTAGAACAAATGGCAGCCATCTGTCATCGAGTTCCCGCTCATCCTCCCAGAACGTTCTGGGAGGCGCTTCAACATTACTGGTTCATCCATGTGGGGGTCGTCACAGAAACCAACCCTTGGGATGCCTTTAATCCAGGAAGAATTGATCAACACCTCTATTCCTTCTACACTCAGGATAAAAAAGAGGGAAGACTAACGAGGGAGAAGGCAAAGGAGCTTCTCGAAGCATTTTGGGTGAAATTTAACAACCAACCAGCTGTGCCCAAAGTGGGAGTTACCGCTCAAGAAAGTAATACCTACAATGACTTCTCCAAACCCAACATTGGGGGGGTGAAAGAAGATGGCTCAAATGCCGTGAACGAACTTTCGTACCTTGTCTTAGAAGTTTTAGAGGAAATGAGGACCTTACAACCTAATCTGGGAGTATTAATAAGTAAGCGAAACCCTGAGCGGTTTTTAGCGCGAGCATTAGAGGTAGTGAAACCCGGGTTTGGTAAACCCCCCTTTTACAATCAAGATGGAGTCATTAAAATACTACTTCGACAAGGTAAAACTATAGAGGACGCTCGAATGGGTGGTTGTAGTGGCTGTGTTGAAACTGGCGCTTGGGGGAAGGAGGCATACATTTTAAGCGGTTACTTGAACCTCCCGAAGATCTTAGAACTGACCCTTTATAATGGGGTGGACCCTCGCACGGGCAAAAAGATCGGGATTAAGATGGGGGATCCTACCCAGTTCGAAAGCTTTGAGGATCTTTTCGAGGCCTTCAAAGAACAGTTGCAATACTTCATCAACATAAAGATGGAAGGAAACGATCTCATAGAGACGTTATACGCTCGTTACTTTCCAGTTCCTTTCCTTTCGCTCTGGATAGAAGATTGCGTGAAGAACGCCAGTGATTATAATGGGGGAGGAGCAAAGTATAACACCCAATACATCCAAATCGTCGGATTAGGGACCCTTACCGATGCTCTGGCGTCACTCAAGTATAATGTCATCGATAAAGAGCTTTTCACCATGGAGGAAACTATCAAAGCCTTGAGAGATAATTTTGAAGGAAGAGAGAAAATGAAGCAGATCTTTCTGAATAAGACTCCAAAATATGGAAATGACAATGATTATCCTGATTCCATCGCACAGAGACTGCTTAACACCTGTGTTGAGATAATTGAGAGTTATCCTCCTACTCCTGTTCGAAAAGCCTCTCGAAGAGTGTACGGCCTGCCCACGACGGTTCATGTCTACTTTGGCGAAATGTGTGGAGCTACACCCGATGGTAGGAGCGCGGAAAAACCTCTTTCAGAGGGCATCTCGCCAGTGCAAGGGGCGGATAAAAACGGGATAGGCGCCGTGTTCAGGTCGATAGGGAAACTGGATCACACAAAAACGGGGGGAACACTCCTCAATCAGAAGCTCTCCCCGGATATCATGCAAGATGAAACGGCCACTGGAAAGTTAGCTGATCTCATGCGAGCGTATTTCAAAATGGACGCTCATCATGTCCAGTATAATGTAGTTTCAGCTGAACTCCTACGTGAAGCCCAGAAGAGGCCAGAAGACTTCCAAGATTTGATGGTCCGAGTAGCAGGCTATAGTGATTACTTCATTAACCTACCTAAAGGTCTCCAAAACGAGATAATAGAGAGAACAGAACAACGATTAAGTTAACGGTCGTTTCTCTTTTTTCTTCTTTTTCCCTTCTTGAGACTTATCTGTCCCTTTGGATAAACTGAGTAAGCAATGATTTCTGTTTTTAATCTGAAATAAATGATTCTTCATTGACGAGGTAAAAAAGATTAAATCTTTCTCGTCTTCTTTTTTAGCCATTTTTTCTCACTTTTATCGAGGTAAGGAGAAAGCACTTCAAAAACTCTTTCATGATAATTATTCAACCAGTTCTTTTCCTCTTTGGTGAGAAGTTTAGGATCAATCGCATCAATACTGATAGGACAGAAAGAGATAGGTTCAAACCTCATGAATTCCCCAAAATCAGTTACCGTATCCTCGACAGTTAAGAACATGTTCTCTATCCGTATACCGTATTCTCCTGGTTTATAGATCCCTGGTTCTATTGTAGTGATCATTTGTTCCTCAAACTCTGTATCCGAAGAGAGATCTTGGTTGATCCCTGGAGGGTTCTCATGCACATTGAGAAAGAATCCCACTCCATGTCCCGTTCCACATTTGTAGTCTATTCCCGCATTCCAGATGGGTTTTCGGGCTAGAATATCTAAGTTTACCCCTTTAGTTCCCTTAAGAAATTTTGCAAGAGCGAGTTGAATGTGTCCTTTAAGGACGAGGGTAAACTCCCGTTTTTTCTTTTTTGAAATATTTCCGAGAGGAATCGTTCTAGTGATATCTGTAGTACCATCGAAATACTGTCCACCGGAGTCAATTAGGAAAAATCCATCAGATTTAAGCTCAGAGTTATTTTTTGAAGACGGTACATAGTGCATCATAGCCGCGTGTTCCTTATAAGCGACAATTGACGGAAAACTTGGTTCAACGAAATTTTCTTGTTCTTCCTGGAATTCCTTTAGTTTCTCTGCAGCAGAAAGTTCGGTTATCTCGCCCCTGGTTACATTTGTCTCCAACCATCGGAAAAATTTCAGTAATGCAACGCCATCTCTAATTAAACACTTCTTCATATTTTTGATTTCTGTCGGATTCTTTATAGCTTTCTTTTTAGTAGCGATTGCAGGAGTTTTTTCAATAGTCTTAGACTGATCTGGGATTGAATCAAACAGCCATTTACTAGTCTTTTTAGGATCAAAGAGAATAGATTCACCTTCTCCCAACTTTTTTAGGTGTGTAACGATGCTATTGTAGGGATGAATTTCTATACCTACTTCCTCTAATACCTTTTTCTCCTCATTGGGAACTTTTTCTTCCTTTATGAAGAGATGCGCTTTTTCAGGGGAGATCACTCCATAGCAAATCGGCACAGGCCAACATTTCACATCATGTCCCCGAATATTAAAAGTCCATGCAATGTCATCTAAAGTTGTTAAGAGATAGTGATCGGCTTGTTCGTCGTGCATCACTTCCCTAATCTCTCCAAGTTTCTCACTAGTGGATTTACCTGTGAACTTCACATCATGCAGATAAATTGGATATGGGGGAAGCGGAGGACGATTCTTCCAAATTAGTGGGAGAAGGACATGAGATTCAAGAGTTTTGTTGTGTTCTGAAAATTTGTTCTTCATCTCTCTAATGGTGGAAATCGAGAAAAGTTTACTGTTATATCCTACCTTCGTAACATCCTGTTCACACAACCATTCAACAGCAGTAGGAATCTTATGTTTGCCTTTTTTGAAGATTTTTATGGGTGTTCCTTGGAGTTCTTTTTCTGCTTGAAGAGATTCTGTTCCTCCAACCCATAAACCGACCTTCTCTTGGGTTACTACAAGCTGCCCACCAGCACCTGTAAAACCGGAGAGCCATTTAATGATCTGCCAGTGTTCTGCTTTATATTCACTTAGGTGAGGATCTGTGTTTGGGAGGATATATGCTGATAAGCCTTTCTTTTGCATCAAGGTTCTTAGAGATCTAAACTTTTTCTTCAATTCCATTTCTTTCCCTAAATTTAAAGTTTCCAAGAGAGTACTCTTTTTTTAAATTGGACGACCTCAGTCCTAATAGATAAAACCTCCATGTGAGATACGAGTAATCAGCAACTATTCTGCTTTGATTTTTTTCATTAAAAACGGTTTAGAATATGTATTTTGGATTTCTCTTCATTACTTAACAGGTGTGAGACTGGTCAAATTTGAATAAGTTAAGAAGGATAACAGTAAATCAAAAGGTTGAAAATTTTCCTAAAATGAGGAATGTCCCTATTTAGGACTTTACAAACAATATTACTCAAATGAGTCGCTTTTTTTAGAGAATGAGTGTTTTCTTTCATCTTTTTAGGAGTTATAACTTTGACGATTACCATAGTTCCTATTATTCTTGATTTCAAGTGATGATATGAAGACGTCTTTCAAAAATTGCAAGAAAAAAGAAGAAAGAATCGGATGAAATTCCTTCCGAATTACTCCAGAGGTTTATGACACGCTACATAATGGTCCTTGTCAACTTTAACAAGGCCGGGAGTTTTTTCACTACAAATCTCAGTTTTCTTGTTACATCTAGGGTGGAAACGACAACCTTTAGGAGGATTTACTGCGTTTCCAACAGTTCCTCTTAATGGTTCAATCTTTTTTCTTTTTGCTGGATCAGGAACGGGGATGGACTTCATCAGAGCTTTTGTATAAGGGTGAACTACCTTTTCTGGAATCTTTCTGGAGGGGAGTTTTTCCATGATCTTGCCGAGGTACATCACGCAAATGTGTTGACTCATGTGATCTACTACACTCATATTATGAGAGATAAAAAGATAAGTAAGACCTAGTTCCCGTTGTAACTCATTAAGGAGGTTTAAAATTCTTCCTTGGACTGAGACATCTAGGGAGGCAGTAGGTTCATCTAAAACCATAAATTTAGGCTCAGGTAAGATTGCCCTAGCAATACATACTCGTTGTCGTTGGCCTCCACTCAATTCATGAGGATATCGCCATAAGTGTTCACGTTTTAAACCTACTGTATTTAAGAATTCAAAAGCCTTCTCTATGGCATCTTGTTTGTTATCTACAAGATTATTAATCATTAATGGCTCGATGAGGGTTTTCTTCACAGTATACCGAGGGTTTAAAGACGCGTAAGGATCTTGGAAGACAATTTGCATTTCAGTACGGAGATCTTTAAGTTCCTTACCGTTTAAGTGTCCAATATCCGTACCCTGAAAGTAAATTTTTCCATCAGTGGGATTTAGAAGGCGGAGAATTGTTAATCCTGTGGTAGTTTTCCCACATCCAGACTCTCCCACTAATCCCAAAGTCGTACCTTTTGGTATATCAAAACTTACATCCTCTACAGCATGGACATAGGCTTGAGTTCTCCGAAAAATGCCGCCTTTAATCGGATAATATTTTTTGAGATTTTCAACTTGTACTATCGCTTGATCATGCATCTTCCTCACTTTTAGAACTATTCAAATGACATTTCACTAAATGATTTTTTCCGATCTCAACGGTGTTGGGTTCTTTCTCACTACAGATCTCCATCGCCTGATCACAACGTGGATGAAATCGACAACCAGACGGGGGGTTAATTAAATCTGGCACAGTCCCTCTTATTGAGGGGAGTACCTCCCTATTCCTTCCCAGTCTAGGTACAGCTTTAAGCAACCCAATAGTGTAGGGGTGGGCAGGATTTGAAAAGATCTCATGAACTTCAGCATATTCTATGACATGTCCAGCATACATTATACCCACGTAATCACAAATTTGAGCAATCACGGCGAGATTGTGGGTAATATAAAGGATTGAGCTTTGAAGTTGGTTTTTTAGTTCGTTGAGGAGTTTAAGTATCTGTGCTTGTATAGTTACGTCAAGTGCGGTAGTAGGTTCGTCTGCGATGAACAGTTTAGGGTTAGATGATAGCATGGTGGCAATCATTACTCTTTGGCGCATACCAGTGCTTAATTCATGAGGGAATTGTTTAATCACTTCAGCTGGTTGTGGCATCTTAACAAGTTCTAATGTTTCCAAAGCTTTTTTCTTGGCTACTTTCCGTTTATCTGAATACGTTATCCCAGTTGCTCTTTCTCTTTTCCGTTGTAGCTTCTCAATCCTCTTTTTAAGTTTTTCCTTTTCTGGCTTTTCTGCGTTTATTTTTTTCACTTTCATTTCTTGTAACTCTTCACTACGTTTCAGGTATTGCTTCTTCTCCTCTTTCCACTTAGTTATTTTCTTATGGTTTGTGGCTTCTTTCTCACGAAGTTTTTGGATTTTAAGATCAATTGCTTCTGGTACAAGATCTTGATGAAGTAGAATTGGCTCAATAAGTTGCTCTTCTATCTTTAAGACTGGGTTAAGATACGTTTTGGGATCTTGGAATGTCATGGCGATATCATTCCCTCTCAAATCTCTTAATTCGTCGCCGTCAAGCTCTAGGATATCCACTTCCTCATTAAAAATGATCTTACCTTCTCTGATTTCCCCAGGTTCCGGCACAAGCCGAAGAATGGAAAGTGCAGTAGTGCTTTTTCCACATCCTGTTTCTCCCACCAATCCGACAGTACTTCCTTTTGGAATCTTCAAGTCCACACCATCTAGTGCCTTTACGATTCCTCGGTAAGTGTCAAAATACGTCTTTAGGCCGTTTATCTCTATTGTTAGCTCTCTATCTTCATTTTTACCCAGCATCTTTCTGCACCTTTTGTGTTACCTTCTGATGCGGGGATTAAAGACATCTCTCAATCCATCACCAAGTAGGTTAAATCCCATTACAATAAGAAACAAAATCATACCTGGGAAGAAAACATACCAAGGAGCACTTGAGAGATAGCTTTGACCCTCGAAAACCATTAACCCTAGTTCTGCAGCCCCAGGACGAGGACCGAAACCAATAAAGCTTAAAGCAGCAGTGGTAAGGAGAACACCACCCAAGTCAAGCGTTGCAAGAATTAAGGCAGAGGAAATTGCATTAGGAAAGATATGTTTAATAAGAATTTTCGTATCACTTAATCCTACAGCTCTTGCGGCGTCTACATAAAGTTTTTCTTTCTCCGATTTTACTTCTCCCCTCATAAGCCTAGCGTATGCTGGCCACCATACAGGAATAAGGGAATAAAGGATAACGTCCATCCCTCTAGCATTGAACGTCATACCTACTGCCATGGCAAGAATGAGGCCAGGGACTGCGAGGAAAATTTCTGTAATCCGCATCAAAACCTCATCAACTGATCCTCCCCAGTACCCTGCCACTCCCCCTATAATAATGCCAAGGAGAACAGCAAAAAAGACCACTATAACAGCAATTCTAAGATCTATGAGAAGAGCGAGGATACACCGCGAAAGGATATCCTGTCCAAACCTATCAGTACCAAAAAGATGATCCCTTGAGGGGGGGAGTAGCTTAATACTTGGTTTATAAAGGCCTATTTCATAAGGAACGATAGCAGGTCCGATAGCCCCAAGGAAGATAAAAAATAGGATCAACCCTATCCCAAAAATTGTGATTTGTGTCTTCCTTAGCTGACGAAGTGTATATTTTAACTCTCTGATGCGGGGCTTCCAATTTTTTTTCATGCTATTTAGTTTGCGTTTTAACCTTTCAAGGAGTGCCATACGGATCAACCTCTTTTACTCTAATCTTACTCGCGGGTCAACATAACCGTACAGGATGTCCACAGTTGTATTGGAAATTATATAAATGAGCCCTACAAATAACGTAAACCCCATTATAGCTCCTACATCCATGTGTCTTATTGCTCTGGTAGCCCACCGACCAATACCAGGCCAAGCAAAAATTGTCTCTGTCAAAACGGCACCTGCGAGTAACCGTGCAAAAAGATATCCTGAGTAGGTGATTATCGGAATGAGGGCGTTTTTGAGGGCGTGCTTATACCAAACTGTTTTTTCCTTTAGTCCTTTGGCTTTAGCAAAGATGATAAAATCCTGCTGTAAAGTATCTATCATCCCCGCTCTAGTGAGACGGACAATAATGGCTAATTGGGCATATCCGAGAGTTATAGCAGGTAGAATTAAATGTCTAAGTCCGCTCAGGAATATATCTGGTCTACGGTTTAATAAGGCATCGATGAGAATGATTCCAGTATATCTATGAATATCTGAAAAAGCAAGAAGCTCTGCGTCTGCATACCCGCTATTTGGTAGAAGAGAGAACCCGATAGCTTGGTGTGGAAAAAAATGGAATAGGTACTGTATTACGAGGCCGAACCAGAATATTGGAATGCTAACCCCAGCAATGGAAAAAACTCGGACAGCCTGATCTATAAGAGAACCTTTCTTTACAGCTGAAATTATTCCTAATGGAATACCTGCTACTAATGCTACAATCATAGCAGCTATAGCTAATTGTACAGTAGCTGGAAAGAAAGTTTTGATACAATCAACTACATCCATTCCGGCAGTTGGAGAATACCCCCAATCGCCCTTAATGAGGTCACGTAAATAATACCAGTACTGGTTTAGGAGCGGTTCATCAAGATGATGTTTCTTGATGATTCCTTCTGGGTTTTTTAATTGTTGAGGTGTCTGAGCGTATGCAGCTACAGGGTTTCCAGCCACATGAGAAAGAAAAAAAGTAATGACGGTAATTCCAAAAACAACGGGGATGATGGAAAAGAAACGTCGAACAATATATTGCCATAACTTCATAGAACTCCCTCAGTTTCAGAGGGTGTAATGTTTTTAGCGTACTTAAAATGACTTTTAAAATTTTTAGATTAACTGGATAAGGATGTTTCTTGGAAGTTTACTCTTTTTGAGGAAACAGCATAGTTCGATCCTTCTTTTCTAGCCACGCCTAAGCACCCTAACTACAACATTCACCTATATAACAAAAAGAATGCCATATATATTTACTCTTATATAAGTATGTTTCATTAATTGGGTAAAAAAAAGAGGAAAAAAATGGACAGAAGAACTAAAATAATAACAGGTATTATCATAGTAGGAATTCTTGTCTCCGCTAGTTTAGCATATGTGTTCTACTTTCAGCCAGAAGAGGAAAAAGAGATCGAGACTCTTATAATCGAACTACCTGACGAACCAAGAAGTCTTGACCCAGCAATTGGGTTCTCAACTGGGATGGCGGGGATGGTTCGGACTGTTGTCGAACCAATGTACTTTTACCTTAAAAATGAATCAGCACGCGTCCGTCCGTGGCTTGCAAAAGGTTTTCCCGAAATATCAGCGGATAAGATGACATACACTATTAACTTAAAAGAAGATATCACATTCTCCAATGGTGTTCCGTATAACGCGACAGCACAAGTTTACTCACTTTACCGATGGTGCATAGGATGGACCGTTACAACTGCATCCTCGGCATATATGGTCTTGAATCACCTTAGAGGTGGCCCAAAACTTATGTCCGCTGTCAGTAAAGGGAATGAATCGAATATATTGGCTACTACCAAGGAATTCATTAACCAAGACAAACCTTTCGAAATCGTAGATGAATTTACCTTACGAATTCATTTGAACCACCCCTTTGCTCCCTTTACTACTCTCTTGTCTGCCGCGTATGCTGGTGCCATAAATCCGTGGTATGCTTGGGAGGTCACTGAAGATTGGTTATATCCCGACTTGACCATAAACGAAGATGTTTTTGGTGAACATCTTCCAAAGATGGAGGACGAAGGTATTATGGGTACTGGGCCGTATAAGAATCTACGTTGGGAAAAGGGTCAGTATATCCGGGTCGAGGAGAACGAGAATTGGTGGGGGGGACCCACTAACATCGAACCAGATTATGAACGCATCATTTTTAGGATTGTACCAAACTTTGAAACGCGACGATCAGATCTCCTCACGGGCGAATGTGACATAGCAAACTACCCGTTGGATCGCCTGAAGGATGTTATTGAGTTGGACTCTTGGACTGAGAATAGAACAGTAGTACTGAAGGATGAATACAAAGACAAGTTAAATGTGCATATTGACAAAGGTGCAGCAATTTATCCCCAAGGTTCATATCAAACAAACAAGACCATAGAAATTGGTGATACCCGGTTCTTAAATCCTTTCAGGTTCGAAAAGGTAAGAGAAGGCGTTAACTATCTTTTCCCCTATGAAGAGTATATCAAAGAGGCAATGGATGGTATGGTATTCCGGGCTAAAGGTGTGTTTGTACCGGAAGGTATGTTAGGATATGATGAAATTGTAGAGCAAGTGGCTATCCATAATCAAGACTTGACCAAGGCGAAGGATCTTTTAGATGATTTCTACTGGAGTGACGCGAATAGCACTATTTATGCAAAATACTACGAAGGAGCTCCTAGGCAGAGAAATGCCCTGCTTATGCTTGAAAGTGCCCTCGAGGCCCTCGACATCGATGATGATGGAGAAACTCCAGATATTGAAATGGACGTTCAGAAGGTTGCCTACGCCACTTACTACGACTTGTGGACTCAAAAGAAGTTACAATTCTATGCCTGGGGCTGGGGACCTGACTATTGGGACCCTTACAATTACGCAGGAGAGGCCTTCTTGCATGCGTCTTCATTCTATGCAAGAGGAGGTAGCTTTAATGATTCCATGTTGAACGAGTGGAGCGAACAATTAGCATCGGAAACAGACCCTGATACGAGGGCTGAATTATGTGTTAAGTTGGCCAATAGAACTGTAGAGAAGGACTACTTCATGATTCTTGTTCAAAGCGCTTTTCCATATGTTACCAGGAAAGAGGTACAAGGCTACACTTATAACCCAGTCTATTTTGGCTGCTGGTACCCTTACTTCTACGAAGGAGAGATCGACTAAAGAAAAGGTAAAAAGAATCTCTTTTTCCATCTTTTTATTTTATTTCCTCTGACCTTGTCTCATTTACTTCGTTCTCATTTCATCATTAGAACTGAGTAGTATGAACGGACTAAAGATAAAAGATTTCTTGAATTATAAATTCCTCTCTGATGTTCAATTCTCCCCCAATGGTCTTCACCTCTGTTTTCTAGTACATAGCCCGAGAATAGAGAAAAATGATTACGAGTCGAATTTGTGGATATATGACTTGAAGCAAGAGGAATTCTATCGACTCACTAATAGTGGTAAGGATAAAGAATTTCTCTGGTTAAATGAGAAAGAACTCCTCTTTATCTCGGACAGAGAGTCGGGTATTGAGGGCGAGACGGAGGTAGAAGAAGAGAGAAACGGAGAGACGGCTCTCTTTAAGATCAATATCGCGGGAGGTGAGGCACAACATGTGGATACCCTTAAGAAGGAAGTCGTTAACATGCAACTTTCAGATTCTAAAATTATTATGACTGTTAGAGAAAATCTAGGAAAGGAAAATGCTAAACCCCGACCTACAAGGAAATATTCCTGTATTGAGGAAGGGAAAGAGTATCATGAGATAGATGAAATCCCCTTCTGGACTAATTCTGAGGGGTTTACATATCTGGAAAGAAATCACCTTTACTCTTACTCTCTTAAAGAGAGAGATCTTAAGAAACTGGTTGGGAGTGCAAAGAACATAGCAAGTTATGATGTAAAAGGAAACGAGATTTGTCTTAGTATGAATGAATATACTGATAAAATGGAAGTAGTGAATTATCTATGTCTTTACTCTATGGAAAATGATAAACTTGAAAAATTAACTGATGGAGAACTTTTACTTGGGTTTGAAAACACAGAAACTGGAATAGGAAGAACAAGATTTTTTGGGGACGATATTCTCTTAGAAGCCACCGATAAGAACGCAAGAGGACTGTATTCTAATAGGGAGATTTATATTTATGATAGAAAAACAAAAGAACCTAAAAGAATAACTAAAATCGGTAAGAAAATAGGGAATGCTATTCTTACTGATATTGGAGGAGGTTTTGGAACTGGGAAAGGGAAAACTTCCAAGGTAGAAGAGCAAAAATATTACTTCTTAACCACAGAAGGTCATAATGTCCATTTGAATCGTCTTTCCGTGAAAAGTGGTACGGAAACCGTTATAGGAAAAGAGGGAAGTATCGATTTTTTTGATGTAAAAAATGGTAAAATTGCCTTTATTGGACTTAGAAATAATCATCCTCAAGAATTATATTTGTATGAGGGGGCAGGAAAACGCATTTCCTCTTTTAATAGGTTCAAAAAGGAGTTCTCCACTCCTGAACACTTTTTAGTGGAATCTAATGGAAGAGAAATTGATTCATGGATAATGAAACCTGTTGAGTACGAACAAGGGAAAATATATCCTACGCTTCTTGAGGTTCATGGAGGTCCTTATTGCGCGTATGGAACTATACATTTCCATGAATTTCAAGTTCTTGCTAATAACGGTTATGCGATCGTTTTTTGTAACCCCTTTGGGAGTGTAGGAAAAGGTGACGGTTTTGCTGACCTTCGCGGGAAGTATGGAAAACAAGATTACCAAGATCTAATGAAAGTAATGGATGTAGCTTTACAGAAATTCGATTTTATCGACGGGGATAGACTAGGGGTAACTGGAGGTTCCTATGGAGGATACATGACTAATTGGATCATAGGACAAACTGATAGGTTTGATGCAGCAGTTTCCCATAGAAGTATCTCTAATCTGATTTCTATGTTTGGAATCTCTGATATAGGTTATTTTTGGGTTGAAGACCAATTTAAAGCATCCCCATGGACCGATGTTTTGGAACTATGGGATCGTTCTCCCTTGAAATATGCTGATAAAGTTACTACCCCTACCTTATTTATCCATGCCCGAGAGGACTACCGCTGTTGGGAGGGAGAAGCTATCCAGATGTTTACAAGTCTCAAATATCATGGAGTTGATAGTAAATTAATACTATTCGAGCGAGAAAATCATCATCTTTCACGGACTGGACATCCGCAACAAAGAATGAAAAGATTAGAAGAAATGGTTGATTGGTTTGATAAATACTTGAAATAGTCGTAACATTCTTGATGTAGATGGGAGAATATGCTATAACCGTAGTTAGTAAACGAACATTATTCTTAAAACGTTGCCAGAAGGTCTTCCTGTTGGTTACTTGATTACCCTGTGTATGAAATGGAAACTAATCAAGAGGAAGTTATAGTAACACATAATTATTATAGTATCCTATTCGGTATCGGAGAAAAAGTATATATGGATTGTTATTATGAGAGTAAGTGATTTATTCCCTGGTGCGATTTTTGCAAAAGAGGGAGGAAACATTCACAATAGATGAACTAGCAAAAATTAAGCAGATAGAAGATATAGATATCTCTCCCAATGGTAAGAAGGCTGCTTTTGTCGTTAAGTCCATGAAAGAGGAAGAAAATAAATATAAGAAGGAGATCTATGTTACTTCTACAACTGGGGGAGAAGAAGTTAAATTAACTGAAAATGGAGAGAATAGTCTCCCAAGGTGGTCACCAGATGGTAAGTGGATAGCATTCATTAAAAAGAATGAAGGAAAAAGAAGTATTTGGCTAATGGATTCAGAAGGTAGAAATAAGAGGAAGATTGTAGAATATGAGTTAAGTAATGCTTTCTTAGACACTCGAGCTCTTGGAGAAACCCTCCGTTGGTCCCCTGATGGATCAAAGATTGCTTTTCTCGCCTCTCAAAAGTCTCCTGGTTCTTCTCTTTCTAACAAGGAGGAAAAAATACAAGTAATTAACAGAATAATGTATAAGTCATTCTATGATTATTCGGACATGAGAAGGAGGCATATCTTTATTGTTTCCCCTTTGGGACATGAATCTCCTACACAATTGACTTTTGATGGTTTTGATGAGCATTCTCTTTGTTGGTCCCCAGATGGGAAAGAAATTGCGTTTGTGTCTAACCGTACTGGGAAAGCCGATCAAAATATGCATACGGATATCTGGGCAGTAAATGTGGAGAGTAAGGAGATCAGAAGGATTACTGAGACGAAGGGGGCTGAATACTATCCTATGTGGTCCCCAGATGGTAAGAAAATTGCATACTTGGCAACGAAACGACCGTACACTTCTAATGAAAGTACACCAGAGGATAGACACGTATGGGTGGTAAATTCTGATGGAGATGAGCCAAAAGAACTTACAGGAGAGTTAGATAAGTGCTGTCTTGGACCCCTTTATTGGACGCCTGATGGAGACCAAATCCTCTTCACAGCTTACGATAGAGGAACAAAGCCAATATATGGAGTAACTCCTGAAAACGGAAAAGTTACTAAGATCCTAAAGGGAAAACGATGGGTAGGAGCAACATGGGGTGGTGGCGGTTTAAGCGTTGCTAAAGAAACTGAGAAAATGATTTATACCTCTACTAGGCCTACAACTCCTGGAGAACTTTACTCATCTGATCTCAGTGGGGAAAAAGAAGTGAAATTAACGAACTTAAACTCATTTGTAGAGAGGTTATCCCTTAGTGAACCCGAAGAATTCACATTCAGAAGTTTTGATGATACAGAAATCCACGGGTGGATCATGAAACCAAAGGGATTTGATCCCTCTAAGAAGTATCCTACGCTTCTCTATATCAAAGGAGGCCCCTCTGGACAGAATGGATATAAGTTTAATCCCCTTCTTCAAATTGGATCTCTCAAGGGGTATGTTCACTTTTACATCAATTATAGAGGTTGTTCTGGGTATGGCCAAGACTTTTCAGATGCTGTGATTAGGGACATGGGTGGAGGCGAATTTAAGGACCATATGGAAGCTGTAGATTACATCCTTAAGACACGTGAATATGTGGATGCTGAAAATGTTGGTCTCTATGGAGGAAGCTACGGTGGGTATCTTACAAATTGGATTGTAACTCAGACTAATAGATTCAAGGCAGCAGTCTCAATTTCCTCAATAAGTAATTTTTTCAGTGATTGGGGAACGTCAGCTGTTCACTTCTGGGTTGAGTCGGAACTTGAGGGTCTACCTTGGGATCATATGGATCTTATGATAGAACGATCCCCAATAGTTCATGCAGATAAAGTGAAAACTCCTGTACTTTTTCTTCAAGGAGAAAAAGATTTTTGTACTCCATTCGGAGAAGCTGAACAGATGTTTAAGGCTCTAAAGAAAATTGATGTTGAAACAAAATTGGTTAGGTACCTTAATGGGAGTCATGGGCTTAGGAAAAAACCAGTAAATAGGTTAGATTCGATCCGAAGACTTTTTGCCTGGTTTGATAAACACTTGAAATCCACATGACAAGTATGTAAAAAACGCGGAGTAACAAGCAATAAAGAAGCGGGGCGTCATTCCCGCTGAAACTTTCTTTGTTTAACGTAAAATTACATTCAGTAAACTTGCAAGACTTGCCAGAAATTTTGAGGAGGAGTGACTAGATTCCACTAGTTTTATTAGGGGTACAGATAAAGTATGAACATTTAGGAGTCTTGGATTTTTATGAGGTGGGTGTCACATGAGTTCCCTTGTGATGAGGATTACTCATGAGCTTCTTATAAGAATGCTTTGGAAGAACTTCTTTTCTTTTAGGTACATGGGATAGAAAGAAAAATGAGAAGCAGGGTTTCAAGTGAATGAAAAAATTAGTATGGAAAAAAAGAAAGGATTCTTCGTAATTGACGATGCAACTCCTTCTTTTAGAGTTAAGATAGTTTTTGGAGCTCTCGTCTAAAAACAAATCGTAAGATCACGTTAGACCATGAATGGAATCAATTGAAAGGATCTGAATGCCTAAATAACTTTCTAAAAGCAGCGGGGGCGGAAAAGGGAGAGCATAAGGGGTTTTGTTTCGCTGATTCAGATCTCTATAAGTGGCTTGAGGCTGCTAGCTATACTCTGCATAAATACGATCTTCCTGATCTTGAAGAAAAAGTAGAAAAGGCAATTGATCTTATCTCTATGGCTCAAGAAGAAAATGGCTACCTCACTACCTATCATATACTGGAAGAACTTAATAAGAAATGGACAAATATAAGCAGTATGCACGAGTTGTATTGTGCTGGACATCTATTTCAGGCTGCTGTAGCTCACTATAGGGCAACCGGGAAAAAGAGGTTTTTAAATATTGCTTATAAATTTGTAGATCTTATAACCGATACATTCGGCCCCCAAAAAAGATTTAGCTATCCAGGTCATGAGGAAATAGAGCTAGGATTAATTGAGTTATACCGAGTGACTAGCAATAGATCATACTTTGAGCTCGCCAAGTTTTTTATCGAACAACGCGGTTCAAGACCATCCCCATTACAAACAGAATTAGAGAATCTAGATGAACAAGCCGGCGGAAAACGAAGGAAAAAAGCTTATCATAAGCTCTACTTTAACGAAGAGGGGGAATATGACGGTAAGTACGTTCAAGATCATCGTCCCGTCCAAGAACAAGAGAAATTAGTTGGTCATGCTGTTCGTGCCACTTATTTTTATAGTGCTGTAGCTGATATTGCTATGGAGACGGGGGATCAAGCTCTCATTCAAGCACTTCATAGGCTCTGGTATAACATGCGGAAGAAACGGATGTACATCACTGGTGGTATCGGTTCCCTTCATGATATTGAAGGATTTTCTTCAAATTTTGATCTCCCTAATGAGACTGCTTATGCAGAAACTTGCGCAGCGATTGGTAACATTATGTGGAACCATCGGATGTTCCTGCTCACGAAAGAAGCACAATTCATTGATACTTTGGAACGGGTGCTTTACAATGGTCTTCTTTCTGGTGTTTCATTGGATGGAAAGCGTTTTTTTATGTGAATCCATTAGCGAGCGAGGGTAATCATCATCGACAGCCATGGTATCAGTGTGCGTGTTGCCCACCAAATATCGCTCGATTTCTTGCATCACTAGAACGTTATGTGTATTGGGTGGAAGATCGAAAGATCTTCGTGAATCTTTTCATCGGAGGAGAAGCTCAGACTGCTTTAGCTGGAAACAAGATAAAATTGAAACAGCAAACTGAATATCCCTGGAAAGAACAAACAAAAATCAATGTTTCCGTACAAGAATTTTCTCAATTCACTATCGCTATTCGGATTCCACAATGGTGTGAGGATGACGTAACTCTTCAGATAAACAAAACTCCCATTAAATTAGAATCCAAAATGGAAGGAGGATATGCTGAACTAACACGACGTTGGGAGGATGGGGGCCTAATAGAAATGGAGGTTCCCATGAATATTAAACACATAAGAGCACACCCGAAAGTCAAAGCAAACGTGGGACGAGGTTGTCTGAAGCGTGGGCTCATAGTTTATTGTTTAGAAGATGTAGATAATGTTGCCCCTCAGATAACATTGTTCTTCCTGAAGAAAAGTCACTAGAAGTTCAATTTGAACCCGAGATCCTCGATGGAATAGTGAGTATTAAAGGTGAAGCCTTGAAAGTAAAGGAGGATATTTGGGAAGACGAACTCTATCTCTCCTCTGAAACGATTTCATATGAAGATACGGTAATTAAAGCTATCCCTTATTATGGGTGGGATCATAGAACACCCGGGGAAATGAGGGTATGGATTCGAACAGAGTGAATTCCTCCCCCAGTTCACTATGACCACGAGGGAAGAATTTCTCGCTCCCCGCAACTTTTCCCCGTTTTTCCTTTTTAGGTATATTTTCTGGTTTCAATAATAGTTTATTTCTGGTTCTTTGATGAACTTAGAAGATATTGAGTTAAGACTTAGGAAAGCCTATGAACGTGCGTTATTACGAGCTTATGGTATTTCTTATGAAGCACTCGGTAAGCCAAGACTAGTCATAGTGAATTCTTGGAATGAACATAATCCTGGACTAGTACATCTTCGATTATGCTATGTTCCTGTGATAAAATCATTCTTGCTATGCTGTTAGCTGCTGCAAGAGGTGACTCCCCAACCATCTTTTTTAACTGGGGAGCATGAAAAAAACAGTCTTGCCTCGTAGAGTAATGAGACATTTTTTACCTTAATGTGTAACCTTAGGGAAATGAGGAGGTGCTCGGGCCTAATAGCTTACTCATATTTGCTACAGACCACTCCAAGAATCTTTCATAGCTAATCTGGTTAATATGTTGTCATAAACATTCAACTGACTTTAGTGGGTATCTCCAGTTAGACAGAAATTAGGAAACTTATATGTAGCCCCTAAAAAAGAGTAGGAAAAGGAAATTGAGGTTAACTTTTCCATTTTCCACTTAGACTCCTCCTAAAAAATAAATCGAGAGTAGTTATTATTTATCCCAGTGCCTAACATTAAATGTTTAGAATAACTGGTTCTTTAGGATGTTTGGAAAGTCGAACAGCTTTGTTCTCCTTGACAATTATATTATCTTCAAGGCGTATTCCCCAACCTTCTTCTGGGTAGTAAAGGCCTGGTTCAAAAGTTAAAATTTGACCAGCTTTAAGTTTCGTACCTTCTTCTTGGACGGGAGACAACCCTGGACCAACATCATGAACTTCAGCTCCCACGGGATGTCCAAGGACATGACTTGCCCCAAAAACTTCAAAACCATTCTCTTCAATTACCTCTTTAGCTTTTAAAGCAGGTTTACTGGCAGAAATGCCCGCCTTAACCTGACTAATACCTATCTCTAAAGCATCATAAAGGGTATCATATACTTTCTTCTGTTTTTTTGTTGGATTTGAAGTAAAATAAGTTCTTGTAAGATCAGAACATACAGAAGCGTACTTTATTCCCATATCGATCAAAAAGATATTGTTTCCCTTTAGCTTTTCGTTTTCAGGTATATGATGAGGACTTGCTGTATGGGATCCAAATGCTACAATTGGGGGAAACGACGGAAATGCATAAGAGTAAGTTTCCTTGTAAATCTCTCCCAGGACGTCTTTTTCAGTTTTTTCTCCATTGAGAGAACCTACAACATCTTCGAGAATTTCTTCCGTCTTTCTAACAGATTTTTTAATGATTTCTTGCTCTTTTACGGTCTTTACTGTCCGCAACTCTTCCACGAGGTTATGAGCGTTATCAAATTCAATATCATACATGTTTCCTATATTCATGATCAGCTTCTCGTGACTTGATAGTAATCCTATGGCATGGGATCTCAGAAGTGGTGGTGCATTATCCAATAATAACTTCTTACTTTTTACTGTTTTTAGAAGATCGCTTAGTTTATTCATGAACTCTCTTTTCCTCCATATAGCACCTGTGTATACTTCATCTACATAATCGGGGATAAGTGCCTCTTCTGTGCTACTAACCAAAACTTGTAACTTGTCTTCAGTAAGCAATGCAACTGTACCACGGCCACCTAATAGGTACTCCATATTAGAGTCCGATTTTTGTGTCTGTATACCTTCGGCACATATGAGCCATCCATCTGCAGAGGAATTTTTGAGAAAGTTTTGGGCTCTTTGTTTTCTTTCTTTTAATACATCTATTAATTCTCCCATTTTGTTCACGCTTGCTATAACCAGTGTTACGTTTTTTAAGTTAAGTAATGAGAAACTCCATTTAACCCTTTTTGAATTGTAAAATACTCAATTTTGCTATGCCGAGTATCCGAGTATATGGGAATGTTAGAGAAGAACTTCATGGAAAAAGTAAAAATTGCTGCTGCTTTGAAGCGATCAATTTGAGTAACAGTCCAGCTAGTTAAATCTCCTCCATAGCTTCGACCTCTAACGCCCAAACGATCTTCATCTATGTACTTTTTGTATTAAGAAGATAGTCAACCGCGTTCATATTATTTTTTGACTCTCTCTCGCGCATCTTTCCAATCATATCTGAAAAGTCTTGGCCATACCCAGAACAACCTCTATAATTGATGTAACATTGAGAAAATCCATAAGAGACTTCTATTTGTAAAAAAGAACGAAAAAGGTATTCTTTTTATCCAGTATACCCGACTTTGAACTTTAGATTTAACGAGCAAGATCCTCCTTAACTGACCAAGATTGGAAAATGGGTGAAAGTAAACGCAAATGGGGTGCCACGTTATGAACATTTAACGTGGAAAGAAAGGAGATTTCTGACCATCTCAAAGTTATTGAGATCTCTTTTGTAGAATACTCTGATTCACTGAAATAAAGCTTCAAGATAAGGAAATCACGTGGTACTAAGCTTGATGGAGGATGTCCCTTATTTGACTGTATTTTTCCAATAGGCCCCCCAATAGGGGATCAAGGTGTAATTTTTTAATGATGAGACCTCGCTTTTGAAGATCAACGAAGTAGTAGCGAACTTGGGTTGAACTTGAAGCATTCTTTTCCTTTCTTCCTTGATCAGATATTAGCAAGTACGGGTAATAGAAAAGATCTTTTACACGGAAGTTGACCTTTAATGGTAATTTCCGCACTTTAAGCATTTCTTTTAACAAGATTTCAATCGCACGGATTTTAGAATGGCTTTCTTTGGTTTCATAAGAGTCCCTCTTCAGATCTTTTGGAAAACCAACCAACCTCTTTAGACCCGCATTCTCGGAGAGTTTCTTAAGTTCTCGGCTTTCCGAAGATTTGAGTTGCTTTTTTGTGGACTGTAAGAGGATAGTAATCTTTTCTTCAACTAGTTCAGCATTTATCTTCGGTGAGAGAGATAGAATGGGTAATTCTCTCAAAAAACCTTCTAAAGGAAATTGCTTCACTTCGCGTTTTTCTTTTTTTAAGAAATTTGGTCGAAAAAGGAGGAGAAGATCAAGAGGTTCAATAACAGCTGGGGGGAATGAAGCATTTATGGTAGTATAAGTGCGTCTTCCCTGTTCGGCGAGAACACACTTTACCTTGTGATATGGCATCCAAAGAACTTTAATATCGTTCTTCCAAAATTCTCTTTGTAGATCTGTAGGAAGCTGTTTAATCTTCCGTAAGTCTTCCTTCCTTACCTTAGACGGATAAATCACTTCCAATTTATTCCCCACGTTCCACTCACATGTTAAGGAAGGAGATTAAGTAAGATGGCGATAATCAGGATTATCCCCATAAGGAGGAGGATAGGTAGAAATTTCGTTTGTAAAAGAGCTATGCTTAATGCAATATAATCTTTCCAAGTGAGGTCTAACTCTCTTTCTTCCATATCGTTTCTTTCAGTTCGACGTTCTTCTCTATTGAATGGTAGTCGCTGATATTCAGGGTTTCTTTCGTCTGAGTCCTTCACTTTTACCCCTAGATTTTATAAAATTGATTGGCTTTCACTCCTTTTAAAACACTTTTAAGTGCACTATATTTTCCATCTAATAGGGAGGAAGATAATTAGCGGAAAAATACCAAACATTTC
>JABAHQ010001426.1_pt1 | contig 56488 bp, 56 predicted proteins | sample 7062091 | NCBI WGS metagenome assembly JABAHQ01 (sample SAMN14534359, study PRJNA622989) | marine sediment metagenome | biome: marine biome [ENVO:00000428]; feature: marine pelagic biome [ENVO:01000023]; material: deep marine sediment [ENVO:00002113] | place: India: Gulf of Kutch | collected...
ATCGGGAAGAATATCGCTTTCCATGGAAAATGTGGATGTGGTGTCTCTTTTGAAGGAAGTGGTGGCTTTAATTTCACCCATGGCCAAGGAAAAGGATATCAAAATTGTTAACATGGTTTCTCTGCCTCAATTGTTCCTGGTGGCCGACCGGGTACGGTTCAAGCAGGTTTTGATCAATCTGTTGTCCAATGCGGTAAAATACAACATTGATAACGGGCTGATCTCAATTTTCTACCGGGAAACGGGCAACCGTAAAATTCGGATCAGTATTGAGGATTCCGGAATAGGTTTTCATAAAAGTCAAATCAAGGAATTGTTCGAACCGTTTACGAGACTGGAAAACTCCAATTCGGGGGTGGAGGGAACCGGTATCGGCTTGGCCATATCCAAACGCCTGATCAAGCAAATGGGAGGGGAATTGTTCGCGGAAAGTGTTCCGGGTAAGGGCAGCTGCTTCACCGTTGAATTTAAAGCAGGTGAACCGCCTGCGGAGGAAGAGCTCCAAAACGATTTGGCCCGAATCCCATCCTGGGCTGGGGGAGGGAACGGGGGGCATTTTACTATCTTGTATGTAGAGGACAATCCCGATAATCTGGTTCTAATTCAACAGGCGCTGAGAATTCGACCTCAGGTCCGGATCATCTCCGCCAAAGAAGGAAAAAAGGGAATTGAGTTAGCTCTGGCACATCGTCCTGATTTGATTTTGATGGATATCAATTTACTCGATATGGACGGGTTCGCCGTAATGAAAGCGCTGAAAGTCTACAAGGAAACTCAATCCATTCCTGTTATTGCGGTAAGTGCCAATGCCACCGACCGCGATATCGATTCCGGGTTGGAGGCGGGCTTCGACTCGTATATCACCAAGCCCATCAATATCGTTCATTTCATGAATATTATCGATCGCTTGCTGTCTCAAAAATCCAAGGCGGAGACCCTTAAATTATCCAATTAATATGCTGGAAACCAAAGACTATTTGCAATCCAAAATCCTGATCGTGGATGATGAGCCCAGCAATATTCTATTGCTCGAGCAGATGATGACGCAAGAGGGATACACGCATATTCACAGCACGACGGATCCCACCCAGGTTTCCCGAATGTTTGGGGAGATTCAACCGGATCTGATCCTGTTGGATTTGAATATGCCCAAGCTGGATGGATTTGAGGTCATGAGTCAGTTAAAAACCCTGGACCCGGAATCTCATGTGCCGGTTCTGGTTTTGACGGCTTTGAAAGATGAAAAAACCCAATTGCGGGCCCTTCGATCCGGAGCCAAGGATTTTTTAAGTAAACCTTTTGATTTGACCGAGGCCGGCCTGCGTATCAGAAATCTTGTGGAAATGAGGCTTTTGCACCAGAGGGTGCTTTTGCACAATCAAATCCTGGAGGAACAGGTCCAGGCCAGAACCGCCGAGTTGGAAAGATCCACGGAGGAGCTGATGGATTTTGCCTATATCACCTCTCACGATTTGCAGGAGCCTTTACGGAAGATTATTGTGTTTGGGGACCGGTTGGCGCAAAAATTTGATTCCACACTCAATGATACCGGGCGCGATTACATCGATAGAATGCAGAAGTCGGCGATCCGAATGAAAAATCTGATAGATGACCTGCTCGGGTTTTCCCGGATCACCACCCATTCCAAACCCTTCCAAACGGTGGATTTGAATGAAGTGGTATCGGAAGTTCTGTCGGACCTGGAAATCCAGATTGAAAATACAGGCGGCCGCGTGGATGTGGGTTCCCTGCCCACCATCAATGCGGAAAGATTTCAGATGCGCCAGCTGTTTCAAAATTTAATTTCGAACGGACTCAAATACCATCAGGAAAAAGTTCCTCCCATGGTAAAGGTGGTTTATCAGGGATTAAACAACGGCATGGAGGAAATCAGGGTATCCGACAACGGGAAAGGGTTTGATGAAAAATATTTGGACCGGATTTTCCGGCCCTTTGAAAGGCTTCACGGGCATAGTGAATATAGTGGAACCGGAATGGGTTTGGCGATTTGCCAAAAAATTGTATTGCAGCATGAGGGAAAAATCACCGCCCACAGTACTATCGGCCAAGGCGCCTCTTTTATCGTTCAATTACCTCCAAAAGGATGAAATTATGAGTTTGGGAACAATTTTGCTGGTAGATGATGAAACAATTATTCTTGAGACCATGGGCGACGACCTTCGGGAAGCGGGGTATGAGGTGGTGCTGGCCCATAACGGTCTTGAGGCGATGGAAAGATTTGAAAGTAACCGTTTTGATATGGTGATCAGCGATATGATGATGGATGAAATGAATGGATTTGAGATTCTTAAGGAAATCAAGAAGAAGTCACCGGAAACCCCGGTGGTCATCATCACCGGTTTCCCCTCTTCCAAGACGGCCAAAGAAGCCCTTCTTCTGGGCGCCAGTGAAATCATCATCAAACCCTCCAGGATGGATACGCTGATGCGAACGCTCGAAAGGCATAGATCCAATTTCCCCTGCCGGTGAACGGAACAGGCCCCTCCCGGGGAATGGCCGGTAAATGGAAGTCTCCTGGAATGTGCAATTCACCCAGGGCCGTTTTCCATTTTCCCGGTTATTCCAGTATCCTGTTTCCATTCTTTAAATTTCAGGTAAAATAGAACAAACCTGCTTTTTGATAATGAGCGAAAAACGTCCGGTCCGGGCGTGTGCGATATGGATTGAATCGGTGGCCGTTGTCCGTGAATGAATTTGCGAATTCCAAAATTCTAATCGTTGATGATGAGGAGGCGAATACGGTTCTTTTGGAAAAGCTCCTCAAAGGCGAAGGTTATCTGTCATTGGAAACCCTGCATCAATCCTCCCGGTTTTTTAAAACCTTTTATGATTTTCAACCCGATCTGGTATTGCTGGATCTGAATATGCCTGAGGTGAACGGCTTTGAGATTTTAACGGCTCTGAGAGAAGCGGAAAAAGATATCTTCATTCCCGTTCTGGTATTAACAGCCCAGTTGGATAAGGAAACCCGCCACCAGGCTTTAAATTGCGGAGCGAACGATTTTCTGAGCAAGCCATTTGATTTGATGGAAGTATGTTTCCGGATCAAAAATCTTTTGGAAGCGCGCCGATTGCACCTTCAAATCAAAGAGCAAAACAGAATTCTGGAGGAAAAAGTCCTGGAGAGGACCGCGGCGCTGGAAACCTCCCATGAGCAGTTACTGCATGCAGAAAAATTAACTGCGCTGGGAAAACTGGCGGCCTCGATTTCCCACGAATTCAATAATCCCATCCTTGGAATCCGCAATATTCTGGAGCAGATCCAGTCCTCCATGCCTTTGAAAGGTGAAATGGGGGAACTGGTGGAATTGGCAATCAAGGAAAGTTCCCGTGTCATGAATCTGGCGACCAAACTCAAGCAATTTTACCGGCCCTCATCCGGGGAGGCGGTCCCGCTTGATATTCATGATATCCTGGAAGATATGATCGTTTTAAAGAAAAAGGATTTTGCCGGAAAAAAAATAAAGCTCGTTAAAAATTACGGCTCCAACCTTCCCAAAATCCATGTGGTTGAGGATCAATTAAAACAGGTGATATTGAATTTGCTGCAAAATTCTGAGGAAAGCATTGAGACGGACAACGGAGTCATAACCATCACCACCTCGGCGCGGGATAACCAGTTGGAGCTGAAAGTTGAGGATAACGGTGGCGGAATCCATCCTACCCACCTCAAAAATATTTTTGAACCGTTTTTTACAACCAAATCCGATGTTAAAGGAACCGGCCTCGGCCTGTTTGTCAGCTACGGAATCATCAAGCGGCTGGGAGGGGACATTCAATGCGCCAGCGAGGTGGGCAAGGGTACGGTTTTTACCATGACTCTTCCCATCGGCAGGCCGGATCCGGCATAAATCCTTGGCGAAGCCTTTTATCCTCAAACACGTGAATATTATTTGCCATGAGTGAACCATGTTGAATATCAATAAGATCCTGATTGTCGATGATGAAGAGATTGTACGCAAGGCTTATCAATACGAATTGCGGGGAAAAGGGTATGATGCGGATGCCCTGGGTTCCGCCAAAATTGCTTTGGAAAGGCTGGATGAAAGATGGCCCGGAGTGGTGGTCAGCGACATCATCATGCCGGAAATGGATGGGTTGACTCTGTTGAAGAATATCAAGAATATGGATCCGGATATTCCCGTGGTTTTGATTTCCGGTCAGGGAGATATCCCAATGGCCGTTAAAGCCATCCAGGAAGGCGCTTATGATTTTCTGGAAAAACCTTTTGAAACCTCCCGCTTTCTGGACGTCGTCAAGCGCGCTTTGGAGAAAAGGCGCCTGGTCCTGGAGGTGAGAGAATTAAAGGCTTCCATTGAAAATCAGGAGACGGGCGGTCAGATCGTTGGTAAATCCGCGGTCATGGAACGTTTGCGTCTGACTCTCAAAAATATTGCCGATACGGATGTGGACCTGCTGCTTCTGGGTGAGACCGGTACCGGAAAGGATCTGGTGGCTCGCAGTCTGCACCAAATGAGCAAACGTTCGCAAAAACCTTTTGTGGCTATCAATTGTGGAGCCATGCCGGAAACGATCATTGAAAGCGAACTCTTCGGTCATGAAGCCGGAGCTTTCACCGGAGCCACCAAGCGCCGGATCGGTAAATTTGAATACGCCCATGGCGGGACCGTTTTTCTGGACGAAATTGAAAGCATGCCTCTTCATTTGCAAGTGAAATTACTGCATGTTCTCCAAGACCGGGTGGTGCAGAGAGTGGGGTCCAATGAACCGATCCCGGTCGATGTGCGGGTGGTTGCGGCCACCAAGGTGGATTTAAAGAAAGCTTATGAGGAAAACACCTTTCGCAAAGATCTGTTTTACCGGCTGAATGTCGTTCAAATTGTTATTCCTCCTTTGCGGGAACGGAAGGATGATATCCCGCAATTATTTCAGCATTTTGTTTTGGAGGCCTGTCGAAAATATAAAATGGATCCGCCCCCCCCCAGCGAGAAAATGATCAAAGATCTATTATCGAGAAAGTGGGAAGGCAATGTCCGGGAGTTGCGGAATGAAGCCGAGAAATTTGTGCTGGGCCTCAATCTGGATATTCCCGAGGACTCCCTATCCCCCAATGAGCCCTTAAAACATGAGCCGTCCGCGGATAATGCGAACCCATTGAACTTCAAGGAACAGGTTGCCGCATTTGAGAAAAACCTCATTGAGCGGGAATTAATCCAGCAAAAAGGGGACCTGAAGAAGGCTCAGGAGATTCTGGGTATTCCAAACAAACTCTGTACGATAAAATCAAAATTTTTGGATTGAACCGAAAAGATTATATGTAAGTCCCCCCTTTAGTCCCGCCTCCCCCCAAAATACCACCCTTTTCATCCTGTTGAAGGGGAGTTCATCCCGGTTGTTTCAGGCATCCGAATCGCTCTATGAATGTTTTTCCAAAAACTTGTACATCCGGTCCATTTTTCGTATGGGAAATATGTTTCATTTCCGGGATTTCGTAATCCCTGAAAGACCCGTTTTCAAGCGGAATCCCTTAACCCTAATAAATCCAAGTGGTTAGATTTGGGATTCTAATGGCACGTGTTTTGCTTTTAGATGGTTAAATCAACACCCATTGCAATTGGCCATTAACCGACTTGTAACCTAAGGAGGATAGGATGTTCTATGAAGTGAAGGTCTTTAAACCCAATGGCGAACTGAAAAGAACCATTTCCCAAACTGAATTACATCATAATCACTGGAATAAGTTTGAAAAAACCGAAAGTGAAATCAGCCTGAATAATTCCGGCACGAAACCGGTCCCGGCCTGGGTCAAAAACAAATTGGATTTGGAATTCCCGACCAATATTGAACTGCAGTCTCAATTGCAGTAACAAGCGAGAGGTACAGGCAATTTCATGAATTGTCCATGGTTAAAACTCCCAAATGTTGTTTCTCTTCGTTCCCGGGGGGAGCGCGCGAAGTGAAGACGCATGAATTAAGGGAGCACTTAAAAAATTTTCTCCTGTTAATTACGCGGAATTTTCCGGGCAATGTCAACCCTATACCGGTCCAAACCTAAATATAAAATTCTCCAAAGCATGCTGGATGTTTCCGAGGAGGCCATCCTTTGTACCGGCACCCGGCTGGAAATCCTCTGGGCGAATCAGCGGGCCCGAAATCTCCTTGGATTGTCCTTGCCGGATAATCCCGAAACCTCGCTGGAGGAGTTTATTTCAGGGGATTATAAATACGATTATTGGGACCGGGTTTATACTTTACTGGACCAAATCGAATCCAATGGTGATCACCCGGCCATTCAACTGGAATTATTGAATTCCGATCCCGAATCCGATCCCATCCCGGTCCGCGTCAAGCTGAAAAGAATTAATATCGGTCATACCTGGCTGGTGGTTCACTTAATCCAAAGAAACCTCCCGAAGAACGGCACTTCCTCCATCGAATTTAACCGGAAGTTGAAATTAGACCTGTGCTCTGATGAATTAAATGATTTTCCCCGTATCCTGGCCCACGAATTGCACGATCCCCTTAGAAAAATCATATCCTTCAGCGAGCGCCTGGATAACAGTTTCCGGGAACAACTGGGGAAAAGAGGCAAACAATATTTGGTGTGTATCGGAAAAGCCGTTCGGGGATTTCAAAACCTGGTCGACGCTCTGAAAGACTATTCCAGAATCGGGACCGGATCTCGAAAATTCCCCCTCACTTCCCTTGAAAAATCCGCCGAAGAAGCTATTTCATGTTTTGAGAAGGAGCTGGCTCGATGCCAGGGAACGATAGAAGTGCGAAATCTTCCGGAAATTGAGGCCGACCCCCGGTTAATGCATATGCTCTTCAAGCAAATTATTTCCAATTCCCTGAAATTCAGACATCAATCCAAAGCTCCCCGCATTTCCATCGTGGGCCAGTCCATCGCTTCGGATTATTGGAAAATTACATTTAAGGATAATGGGATCGGGTTTAAAAACGATCACGCCCGGCGGATTTTTGCCCCCTGCGATCGTTTGCATGGGAATAAAGATTACGAGGGAACGGGAATGGGCCTGGCCATTTCCAAAAAAATTGTAGATCTCCATCACGGCCACATCACCTGCGAGGGCCATCCCGGAAAGGGAGCCACCTTCAACATTCTCCTGCCTAAAATTCACAAGCCGGACCGCAAAGAGATAAAGAAAAAAAGTGAAGTACGGTTTTCGTGATATTTCCTTTCCAAAGTACCAATTCTTGGATCATTTTCACCCACGCCATCCAGGTCCCAAAATTAAAGCGCAAAAAATCAAGCAGTTATATTTCGGCCTCCCTGGCATATAAATTGCTTGTTTAATTGAGAACTTAGCGCTCGGGACAGGAACCTGTCTTGACTGCATTTTCTACGGCACGGTTCCCAAAAATATGGACACCAGGATACCTTTGGAAGCGATAATTTCATTTGACGATCAGCACAATATTGTCCAGTTCGATCGGAACGCCGAAATAATGTTTGGGTTCACGGTGGGAGAAGCGTTACGCAAAAAGATGGAAAACCTTTTTCCCCTCCACCTGAAAAAAAAATATGAAAATCAAATTCGACTCTTTGCCAAAAGTGAGAACGGGGCCGGGAGAGACGCCTGGCTTCAATTGTTGGCGGTCAGGAATAATGGCGAAGAAATTTCAGTAGAAGTTGATGTCACCAAATTTATAAATAATGGCAACAGCGTATACACCGCAAAATTTAAGTCATTTCTGGATGGGCGCGGATCTTAACGATTGCTTTCAGCAGTCATTGGAATGGAAGGAGCGATTTTACATTGAACCAAGTCATGATTCCCGGTCAAAGATCAGCACAAGATATTCTTGACGGCAAAATATTAGTGGTGGACGACGAGTTCACCAATGCCAAACTTCTGGAACAGTTGCTGATGCAGAACGGATTCCGTTCGGTGCGTTTCACAACAGACCCCCGGAAAGCGGTGAACCTTTACCAGGAATTCAAGCCGGATCTGGTTCTCCTGGATCTCAATATGCCGTATCTGGACGGCGTTCAGGTGATGCAGCAAATTCAGGAAGTGGAGAAGGAAACCTATCCTTCCATCGTGGTGATCACCGCGGACAATAATGACGAGGCCCGTATCCGTTCCCTGGTATCCGGCGCCCTGGATTTTCTGGGCAAGCCGTTCAATGTCGTCGAGGTCGTAGCCCGCATCAAAAACACCCTGAACGTCCGCCTTCTTCATAACCAGATCAACTCCCAGAACAAGGAACTGGATCAGAAGGTTCGTGAAAGAACACGGGAATTGGCCGACACCCGGTTGGAGGTGGTGCAGCGGCTGGGCCGGGCCGCGGAGTACAGGGATAATGAAACGGGAATGCACGTTATCCGGATGAGCCGCTATTCCTCCCTGCTGGGGGAAGCGGTGGGATTGCCGGCCGACAAGTGCGAACTGCTTCTTCATGCCAGCCCCATGCACGACATCGGCAAGATCGGGATTCCGGACAGCATTCTGCTCAAGCCCGGAAAACTGGATGAGTCCGAATGGCAAACCATGAAAACGCATTCCAGTATTGGGGGAGACATTCTGTCGGGATCCACCTCCAGCCTGATGCAGATGGCGGAGACCATCGCCCGAACCCATCATGAAAAATGGGATGGGTCCGGTTATCCCAATGGATTGGAAGGTGAGGATATTCCCTTGGAAGGCCGGATCGTGGCAGTCTGTGATGTGTTTGACGCCTTAACCTCCGAACGGCCCTATAAAAAGGAATGGCGGATTGACCGGGCGGTCAAGGAATTAAAAAAACAATCAGGACGGCAATTCGATCCGGATTTGGTGGAGAGATTTGTTAAAATTTTACCTGAAATCATTAAGATTAAAGAGCTTTATAATGATAACGGAACTCAGAAACCGGCAAAACCTGAAAGGGAAGGTGCGAAAACCTGAAAATCCGGGAAGGTTGCCCCTTGCGCGGTTTTAAAATATACCTGTTGAAGCCATTGCAGGGAAAGAGGTGAATGCCTTTCCAAAGCGGAATGATTCAGGACGGCGAGGCTTGGATCAAAGAAGGGGGCCGGCCCTTTATTAAAACCGGACGATATCCCTGACGGATATGACACCGACGATCTTTTTCCCTTCCGTTACCGCAATACGCTTGACTTTATGACGAAGCATTTTTTCGTTGGCTTCTTCGGTGCTCAGGCACATATCGATGGTTAAAACCGGTTGTGAGGCCACCGAGGCCGCTACAGTCACCTTAGGGTCCAGGCCCCTGGCGATCACCCTTTTCACCATATCCGTGTTGGTGAAGATACCGATGTAATCCTCATCCCCTTTGATGAACACCGCGCTGATATCGTTTTCAGCCATCACCTTCGCCGCTTCCTCCACCGTGGCGGTGGCGGATACACTGATGACAGGTGCGCTCATACAATCGCGAAGAATTAACATAGAACCCCTATTTCGATAATGGCTTACCAAACGGCTGGATTTTCTTTAAACGATCCAGAAGTTGATTGAAGCTTTCACTCAGATCTCCAAGCTCATCTCTGGATTCCACGGGCAGCTTTTTCTGTCTCAGGTTTCCTGCGGCCAGTTCCCGGGCCATGTGGCTGACATTTTTAATGGGTCTGCTGACCGCCTGCGTGATGGCCGATCCTAAAACCCCGCTGATTAAAGCCCCGACAAAAAACGAAATGATCAGTAATATAATCAATCGGTGAGTTTCACTTGAAATGGCGTCCATGTCTTCCTGCAGGAGAGAATTCTGGCTTTCCGTCATGGTATTCAGTCGGACTTTGATCTCCGAGGCGGCGGGAGCCGCTTTTTCCCCAAGCCAGAGATTCGCTATGTTCCACTTGCCGTTGGAGCGGATATGGACAATTTTGTTCAAGGATGGGCCCAGCTTTTTTATGGAACGGCTTATTTTCTTAAAGGCCACTTTTTGTTCCGGTGTCAGCATTGCAGACAGTCTGGCGATTTGACCCATGCGTTGCAGGTTGATTTTCCAGCTTTCCTCGAAAGCTTTTTTAAACCGAACGTCGCCGGAAAGGAGAAATTCCTCCACCTTTTCCATGGACAAGGAGATATTGCCCTCCATATCCGCCATGTACCCCATGAGTTCTTTTCGCTGGGAAGAAGAAGGAATCTTCAACTCCAACCGGATCATTTTTGAAATATTTCTGGCGAGGATTTCTTCCAGGGGTTCGGCGACATTAAAAAGAATTTTTCTCGCGGGGGTGTTCTCCTCCGTTTGAGCGATGTTTTCAATTTCTTTCTGAAATTTTTCAAAATCCACCAGACGGGTTTCGATAAACTTCAAATGCTCCACATTCTGCTTATCGGTCCATTTGGAGGAAAGATTTCTCATGGTTTCCAGCGAAGGTCGAATCTGCTCCTCCCAGGCCAAATGGCGTTCTTTCTTGAATTTTTCATCCCCCAGAATAATCCAGCCCCGGAGCGAAGCCAGGGAATGGTTCATCCCATTCAACATCATCAAGCTGGCGTGGGCAGTGGGCGTTCGCAGGTGGTACAACCGCTCGGAAAGTGATTCCATTTTTTTGACATGCTGGATAGTCGTCAATACCACCCCCATGAGAATGAAAGTGACCAAAGCGAATCCCAGGCCGATCTTTACTCCTACTTTTAAATTTCGAAAACCCAACATTATCCACTCCAGATATATCATAGACGGGCGGCCCTGCTTCCGGCTGCCGTCCATAAATGAGTTCAACTGTTACTGCCTGGAGGCCGTAAAGCGCTGGAGACCTCTAAGGCGCCCTTTTCACAACAGGGGCTGATACCGGCTGGCCCGATCTGATTTCCTGAACCACCCGCAAAACGTTTTCCCGGACGGTGTTTTCCCCCTCTTCCCCGGGAGGCTTTTGGTTTGGGATACCGGTTCAGAAACCGGTTCCGCCAGTCTGGGAATGTGGCCTGGCAAGTCCCCGCCGGCAGGATTCGCCGCCGATGGACTTTGCCCCCGCGTATTTTTTACCTGTCTTCAGGGGGTTGGATGGGATGCCGGGTGCAGTTTGCCGCCTTCAGTATATCGCTGATTTCCCTTTAACAGATTATTAATATAATATTTATAGCTCCGAATGTCCAAAAAATGAAGATAAATAACCTTTTGGCAGGATAATTACCCTGAAATTTCACCTCGCCCCGAGGCACGGTGGAAACCCCTGAAGTCTGAATGGCCGGAAAACAGAACCCGGTACCCTTCGGACCCTCACAGCCTGTATTTGGGGGCCAATTTTTTGTTTTCGTCTTTTTTCAGATCATCGAAGAACCGGTGCATATCGGACAAGTCCGCGTCGTTCAATTCCCGGTCCAGCCATTCTATACAGGATTTGAAGGTTTTAAACAGGTATTTTTCCGGGATCAATCCGGGAATCATATTGATACGCCTCATCATCCGCAAATGCTGGTTTTTCAGCCCGGTCATGACCACAGCGATGCCCCTTTTTTCCAGGTCCAAAACGACCTCTTCAAGGGCGTACAACCCCGTCTGGTCGATGTGCGGCACCCGTTTCATGCGGAAAATCACCACCCGCACATCTTTCAGGGTTTTGGCGATTTCCATAAAGGCCGGGGCAAATCCGAAAAACAGGGGTCCGTCCAAATGTTTGACAAAAATCTTGTCGATAATATCGTGGGGAATATTTTCGTCATTCCAGGGAAGTTCCTTGGAATATTCCCGAAGGGGAGAAATTTTGACCCGTCTACCCCCCTGATCACCCATCTGTTTCATGAACAGAATGGAAGCCAGGATCATCCCCGCCGCCACCGCTTGAATCAGGTCGACAAAAACAGTCAACGCCAGAACCATCAGCATCACCACCGCGTCCGCCCGGGGGACATGTGGAATATGGCGGAAACCCCGGTAATCAATAATGCCGATTCCGACGGTGATCAGGATGCCGGCGAGCACCGCCAGCGGGATTTGCGCGGCGTAAACCCCCGCACCCAGAAGAATAAACAGCAACAGGGCCCCGTGAATGATACCCGACAGCCGGGTTTTCCCGCCGGCGTTGACATTTACCAGCGTCCGCATGGTGGCCCCCGCACCGGGCAATCCCCCAATGGCACCCGCCATCACATTGCCGATTCCCTGGCCGATCAGCTCTTTGTTGCTGTCGTGCTTGGTTTTGGTCACGTTGTCGGCAATGACCGAAGTCAGGAGGGAGTCGATGGCCCCCAGCAGAGCCAGTGTCAGGGCCAGTTTGATGATAAGTCCCAGTTCCAGTCCCGTTAACGATAATTGATCCAAATGCAGCTTTGGAACACCTTCGGGGATTTTCCCGATCAGCGGAACATTCAGTTTCGTCCAGTTGGCGATGACGGTGACGGCCAAAAGAGCTACCAGAGAACTGGGGACCGTGCGGGTGATTTTCGGAAAAACATAAATAACGGCAATGGTGACGCTGGTCACCAGAACCGCCTCAATATTCATATTCCGCAATCCCTCGGGCAATTGCTGGAAAACGGCCACAATGGTTTTGGGCGAAGCCTGCCCCATGAGGGGAAATATTTGCAGAATGATGATGATGACGCCGATTCCCGACATGAATCCGGAAACCACCGGATAAGGAATGTATTTGATGTAAGTGCCCAGTTTGAGAATTCCGAATAAAATCAGAATTCCCCCCGCCAGGCAAAAGATGGTGATGATGATGCCGAATGCGCTTTCCAGACTGCCCGTCGCCTCTATCGCGGTTAACACCACCAGGCTGGAGACCACGGTCATGGGTCCGGTGGGACCGCTGATTTGAGATGCCGTACCGCCGAAGGCCGCGGCCAGGATGCCCAGAGCTATAGCGCCGTAGAGACCGGCGATGGCACCCATCCCGGACTGTACGCCAAAGGCCAGGGCTAAGGGAAGCGCGACGATACCGGCGGTGATTCCACCGAATATATCGCCTCTCAAATTGGAGGGGTCGTATTTGAATTTCTTAATCAGTTCCATCCGCAGATCCCCTTCATGTAACGGATTGAATTTTATGGCCAAGGGCTGATAAATTCAGTACGGAAATACGGAAACCACTTGTTTTTATAGTATTCATTAAAAAAAAATGAGAAGCAATACGCTTTAATAGAATGATCAGGATACTTTTGTTGAAGAGCTCTTATTATATATCAAAAGCGGTTTGCAATCCCAGACTTATTGTTTTATAGCTGTTTACAGGCAGACCGTTCCATGGTCCACAATTGTTCGCGCGGAGGTAAATGAATGCAACCTCATGAAATATTGAGGTATTCCAATGCTCCGGCCGAGGTGCAGAGGGGGGACTTGCCATACCAAAGGAAAACCCGCTCGGCTCCCTGCAAGGCCAAGCGGGCTTGGAGAAGGTAAGAGATTTTTTTCTCTCACCCGCGTTCCTGGTCCACCCGTGACCGTTAGAACGAGATATCCCATTGCAGGCGAATCCGGTTGTCGGAAACTTCCAGACCGGATGCGAAATCGTCCAGCGTCAGGTAGGAGTAGTCCACGGTCAGCTTGTTGTTGTGACCCGCGATGAAGTAGTTCAAGGCGACCGTGTATTCCTCCCGCCGGTTGCGATCCAATTGCGTGTCATTACGCGGTTCCAGCAAATATGCGTAACGGAAGGCCAGTTCCAGACCCTCCGGAACCGGCAGGGCGCCGTGGTTGGTATAACCGATCTGGGCATACATTCCCTGGTAGTCATGGGTCAGGACGTTGGATTTGTCTTCCACTTCCTTATGGTGGTATTCCTGCTGGATGGCCAGCCCCTTATACTTGAAAGCAAATTCCTGTACCCATTGTTTGATACGGAATTGATCGGGGGTTGCGGCGGTGGCCTTATCCAAAGCGGCCAGATTGCCACAACCGGAAGAGCTCCACCGCGTGCAGTTTCCGTTATTGGTGGCGTAGCCAAACGCCAGACTGCCGGTCGGCTTGTCATGGCCTTTAACGTCGGACTGTCGCCATTTCAGATCCCGGCCCAGGAAGTTCCACTGGGCGCGGCCCATGTACATATGCTCACCGTTCTCGTTATTGGTGGCGCGGCCCTCGCCGTTGAAGATACCGGCGTAATACCGCAGGTCCGCCGGAGTTTCCTTGAACAGGCGGCCCTGCAGCATGGCGCCCACCTGACGGTCGATGGTGAAGACCCGGTTGACGATCGACCGTTCAACGAAAGTCTGGCGGCCGGAGGAATCGACCCGCTCGCGGTTGAAGTTGATTTTCCACTGTCCCACCCGGATACCCAGCTCTTCCCAGGGTTGGACGTCGATTCTCCAGTCGATCACCCGGGCCCGGTCGTTCCCATTGGGGTCATCAAATTCCCGTGAAGGTTGCAGGTCGATCTCAAAGTAATATTTGATCCATTTCTTGTAACCGTGACCGCCGATCTTCATTCGCACCCGCCGGAGTTCGAAATTGCTTTTGTCTTCCCGGGTCAGGAAGTCCGAAAGACTTCGGGGGTCCGAGCGGTTGGGGTTGGTATAGCGCAGTTGCGCCCGCCAGTTCAATTTGGTGGAAAATAGTCCGTCCCGGGTTTTGAGTTCAAATCCCGGATATTTGTATTTGACCCGCAGATAATCGTCGTTGGAGTCCGCGGCGACCACCTTGTTTGCCAAATCCAGGCCGGATGGATTTCGAGAGGCCATCCGGTGCTTTTTCTGCATCGCTTCAATTTTTTCCTCCAGGGCCTGCAGGCGCAGGTGGGTATCCTCTTGTGACGCCCATACCGGGCTGCCGGTACCGGATACCCCCAGAAGAACTGTCATCAGCCACAACCATACGCTCCGTTTGCTTCGCATTATTCCTCCTTCATTCATTAACCTTTGGGTCATTGGCGCTGTTTCAACTTCAGGAACGGGAAATTTAATATTCCAATCTGTTAAGGGGAGAATAGAAACGGGATGTTAGGGTTGTATGAGGAACAAGTTGATTTTTTTTGAGAATCCGGGCGTTGGAAGGCGGTTCCGGAAATAGACTGCCCGGCCAAGAAACCGTTGACAAAATTCCCGGGAGTTGGAACAATTCCCGCTGGGGCGGTATATACGAATGTTCACCTTCCGCCAAAAGGAAATGATTCCGCTATGCTGGAAGAATGGGTCGAACGTCTGAATAAGGTCGAGGCCGGCAAAGACGACTTGGCCGGGGCCGATCTCAGCCATTACAAACTGATGAAAGCCCGTCTGCAGGGAGCGAACCTGTCGGGAGCCGACCTCAGTTTCGCCTATCTCATGCAGGCGGATTTGACCGGGGCGGACCTGTCGGATGTGGATTTTACCAGCGCGGTGCTGAGCGAGGCCACGCTCCAGGGCGCCAACCTGGAAAACGCCGACTTTACGGAGGCCTATTTGTGCGGGGTCGATTTGAGCCAGACGCTCAACCTCACCTGCGATCAATTGGAACTCGCTTACCTGGACCGCGAAACCCAACTGCCGGATTATATCCGGATCAAATGGCTTTCGGATGTGCATTTCGAATGTCAGGATTGAAGCTCAGGGCACGCCTGGACGAAGCCTTCGGAAAGAAATCATGAAAAAAATATTTGTTCGCCTGGTAACTCTGGCCACGGCCGCCACCCTGTTCGCCGTCTCATCCGCGCAGGCGCTCGATATGGCAGGGTCTTTAGGAAAAGGCAGGCATAAAACCTACATCCCCGCGGTCTCCAACCCTTTTTTCAATGAGACGCCCTTCATCACCACGGAACTGAGGCCGGTTTATATCCATAATGATATCCCCGACAACATTCCCCTTCAGGGCGTTTTGGGGGGCAAGATCAACCTGTGGGCGGTGCAATTGCGGCTGGCGTTGACCGAGCGGCTGGGATTGATCGTGACTCAAAACGGCTGGGCGGATGTGAACCTCAATGTTCCCGGCTGGGACGATGACGGGTTTGCCAATGCGGCCCTGGGATTCAAATACGCGTTTTTTTCCGATCCCAAAGAGAAAATGATCATGACCGCGGGACTGACGTATGAAGGCCCCACCGGTAACCTGAAAGCCGGACCGGTCTGGTTGCAGGGCAATGGTGATGGATTCATCGATGTTTTTCTGACCGGGCAGGACCGGGTGAACAAGATCAGCCTGCAGGTCAGCGCCGGGGCCAAAATGGCTTTGGATACGCGGGCCAATACTTCCTGGTTCCATTATTCTGTGCACCTGGATTATGAAATCCTGCCCAACATTTTCCCGGTCGCCGAGATCAACGGCTTCGTGCCGATCCGGGAAGCGGAGAGAAACCCGCTGGCGTTTGAAGGGCTCGATCTGTTCAGCATTGGAGGCAGCGAGCCGGGTTCGGTCATTACGTTTGCCGGCGGCGGCCGCTTCAAGATATCCGATCACCTGCTGGCCGGGGTGACTTATCAGAACCCTCTCACGGACCGGGAGGACCTTCTGGACTGGCGAGTCACCGCAGATTTGATTTTTCATTTTTAACCCCTTCGCGGGGAAGGCGAATGGCTGACAATTTCTTGCCGACGATAACCGGGGGCGCAATTGAACCTTAAAATGATTCCGGAGTGTGGGGTGTGAGTAAAAACAGGCAGGCGGTGATTCTGGTCGGGCACGGCGGGTTGCCTAAAGACTGCCCGAGGGAAACCGTTCAGAAATTCAAACAGCTCGAAAGGCAACGCAAGGCCGCCGGCACCGCGCCCACGGCGGAAGAAAAAGAGCTGGAACGGTTGATCCGGCAATGGCCCCGCACGCCGGAGAACGATCCCTACAAAGCCGGTCTGGAGTCCCTGGCGGACCGGTTGCGTCCGCTGTTGAGCGACGTTGAGCTGGAATTGGCTTACAACGAATTCTGCGCCCCGTCTTTGGAAGATGCCGTGGAGAAACTGGCGGGCCGGGGGGTGACAACCCTTACCGTGGTGCCCACCATGCTGACCCCCGGCGGGTCTCATTCCGAGGTGGAAATTCCGGAAGCGCTGGATCACCTGCGGAGCCGCTATCCGGATATCGAGATCCGATACGCCTGGCCGGCGAACCTCGATCTCCTCGCCAAGATGCTGGCGGATCATCTCAAAACATTCGAAGACTGAAGGGACCCAACCAGCGCACCCTTGTACAAAAATGTCGGTCTCCCGTATTATCTCCCCATCACTTGGAATTCAGATAATTCCTTCGAATGTGAGGAATAAAATTCCTTAAAACAGGTCTTTAATATGGTACCGTCCGCAAACCCGGCGCATTCCCGGCCGTTCCATCAATTGTATTTATGTAAAACAACCGTTTAAGAAAATGGAGGAGGAGAATGGAATCATCTTTAACTCGGATTATTACCTGCTTGCTGACGCTCACCCTGTTTGCGGGTTCTCCGGCCTGGGCCATCGACTGGGACTTGAAAGGGTCTTTGGGGGAAGGGGAGCACAAACATTATGTTCCTCCGGTATCCAACCCGGTTCTTAATGAAACCCCGTTTATTACCACCGAGGTCCGGCCCATTTACATGTACCAGAGCATTTCGGACGATGTCCCCCTTCCGGGATTGGGACCTTTGGGCGGGGGCAGCATCAACCTGGTGGCGGTTCAATTGCGGATTGCGTTGACCGATCGTCTCGGATTCATCGCCACCAAAGACGGTTGGGCAGACGTCAACTTCAAAATCAGGCCGTTATTAAACCTCGATGATGACGGCTTCGCCAACCTGGCGTTCGGGTTCAAATACGCCCTGATTTCAGATCCCAAGCAGGGAGCCCTGGTCACCGCCGGGTTGACTTACGAGGCTCCAACCGGACGCCTGAAAGCGGGTCCCCTCTGGTTGCAGGGCAACGGCGACGGATTCATCAACCCGTTTATCACAGGGGCGGAAAGCTTTGGTAAAGCGGGTATACAGGCCATGGCCGGCGCTAAATTTGCTTTGGATGGTGACAAGAACGTCTCCTGGTTCAATTACTCTTTGCACCTGGACTACGAAGTGATCGACAATTTTTTCCCGTTGGTTGAATTCAACGGTTTTGTGCCCTTCAACGAACCGGACCAACCTCCTGCGCCAGGATTCAACTTTAATTTTGATGGTCTGGACCTTGTCAGCATCGGAGGGACCAATCCTCAACCGGTATTGACATTCGCTGCCGGAGGCCGGTACCGCGTTACGGATAACGTGCTGGTGGGGGTTGCCTACGAATTTCCTCTGACAGATGATGAGGACATTTTAGACTGGCGGCTCACCGCGGATATGGTGGTTCATTTTTAATTCATAGAAATGATGACTAACGGCCCGCCCGCTCCCGGGCGGGCTGTTTTTTTGCCTCCAGGGGGTTGAGCAGATATTGAAACAGGGTCCGGAGTACCGTCTTTAAGGTTTCCCGGCACCTTCTCCGTCAAATCCTGATCCGGGTGGGAAAGCCGGACCGAATTTTATATCCAGTCGTCGAGGTCGAACTGGGCGACACATTCGGGACTGCGCATGTCCATGAATAAATCCGCCTGGTCGAACCGGGGGTTGTACTCCGGGATACGCTCACACGTCAGCCCCGCCTCCTCGATTTTTTTCCGGTCGGCCTCCATGGCCTCCGGACTCCCATATTCCAAAACCACGTGAAAGCCCGTGGCGGCTTTAAAGCTCAATATATAGCGCTCGTCACTCATGTAAGTCCTTTCAGACAGGATCGGAAAATGCGGTCCCAACCGCGGTGAACCAACATCTCACAACCGGGCCGGGGGTTCAACCGCCAAACCGTACCGGATTCAAAAAAAAGGATTTAGGCCTTACCCTCGGCGTCAATTCCTTTACAATAAAATAGAGGCGTTTAGACATCGGGCGGGCCAATATTCACTTTTTCAGTATCCATTTGTGGGTTCTCAGAAGCCATACGAACAGAAAAAAAACGCGACTGAATTCTGGAAAAGGGAGATTTCCGGAAAGGTGACCTCGGCCGACCTGTCTCCGGACGATCATCATTTAGCGCTGGGGTTTGACAGCGGCCTCGTCCATTTTATCGGGCCCAACGGCAACCTGTTGTGGGAGGCCGATACCCGTCAGCCGATCAAAAGTGTGAAAATTCTGTTCGCCCGCAAAAAAGTGGCGGTGCTGAACGAATACAGCCAGGTATTTCTGATCGATTATTCCGGCAAACTGGCGCATAAAAAGGTGTACAAAATTTTCTGGTCGTCGATTGAACGAAAATCCAGTGATATGGTCCTGTGGGGCTGGAAAGGCCGCCCGCGCCGGGTGGATACCAAAGGCCGCACGGTCCGGCAATATGCCATACCCAACCCCTGGATGAGGGTGATACCGGTTCCCTCTAAAGAACAGTTCTGGGTGGTGCACAATCAGATCTGTATGGGGCTGTATCAGGCCGATGGCACCAACCTGTGGATGGTGAATCATCCCTGTCCCATTGAGCTGTCCCGGGCCCGGCCATCCGAGTTCGCGGTCAGCGACAAGGGCGACGTGTTCGCGGTGTCCAGTTTCAATCACGGCGTTTATCTTTACAACGGCATTGACAAAACGTTGAGCCAGATTGAGCTGGACCATTCCGCCGGGCACATCGACGTCAGCGGCAACGGCAAATTTTTACTGGTGTCGGACCTTTTGGGGAAAATATACCTGGCTTCCAAAAGCGCCGCTATTTTATGGGAAAAAGAACTGCCGTCGCCGGCGGTGTTCTGCCGGGTCGACCGCCGCGGCAACCGCGTGATCGTCGGTCAGCAAAACGGCATGCTGTCTTGCTTCAAATTTCTGAAGGAAGGGGAACAGCGCACCAATTTTCTGGAGCTGACCCAGCTTCACGATATGGCCGACCACCGGGAAATCTGGAGCCAGCCCATTCACAAAGTCAACAGGTCGCCGGGAACCCTGAAGCTGTCCGGCAACGGCCGCACCCTGCTTCTCGCCGACGGCAAGGAATTTCAATTGTACGATTCCGCGGGGAGCCTGCTCTGGGTCAAGCATTTCATGACGCGGTTTCCGGATGTTCAGATATCCCGGAACGGCAAAAAAGTTTTGTTGTCCAATCCCTGTGAATTGTTTCTGCTGGACACGCAAACGCTGAGGGAAAAGCACCTGACTTTTTACAGCGCGGAATTGAAGGAGGTGGCCCTGGCGCCTTCCGGCACGGCGGTCCTGGCGTTTGATCAATTCAAAACGCTGACCTGCTATTCCGGCGGGCTTAAAACAGTCTGGTCGCGGACGCTGAAGAAAAATATCAAAAACCTGCGCATCCACAACCTCGCGCAGAGAGTGGTGTTTCAGACCTCGTCCAAAATCCTGTTCGTGCTGAACCTGGACAGCCTGAAACTCAAATCCGTGAGGCTGGGGTCCACCCTCACCGCGCTCCAGATAACGGCGGACGGCATTTTCGCCGGCGGGCTGAAAGGCCGTTGCTACGGGATGGATATCAATGGCCGGGTGCGGTGGCGGCATAAAATGGAAGGCCCGGTTGAGGAGATCATTCCCCTCACGGGCGCGGTGGCGTTCCGCAACCGGAAGGGAGCGCTTCTGGTGTGCGATCAAAGCGGGAGGGAGGCGACAGAGTATGTCACCCGCCATTCCGGGACCCGCATCGCGCAATTTAAAAAGGACATTCTGGAACTGGTCGCCACCGGCGACATGCTGTCCTGTTACAAGGTCGCGTCCGGTGATCTGGTCTGGAAGCTTCCCCTGGCCGGCCGCATGCAATCCCTGGCGGTGAGCGCCACCGCCAACCGGATGGCGATCCTCGACTCGCAGAGTTTTCATTATCATCAACTGGTCCACGAAGCCCGCGCGGTGAAGGACCGGTCATCGTTTCTTGAACTTTAACCGACGGAACACGTATGAATCACCTGAAACAGCAACTGAGCATCAGCATTCGGGCCCGCTACCCCCTGATCTACCTGGTGACCAGCGAGGAAACCCGCGCCGAAGAAATGCTGGAAGAAGTGGGCAAGTCCACCGGCAAGGAAGTCATTTTCTGGACCTGCTCGCAGGGGTTTCGCCCGCCGCAGGGGGATGCCAGCAAATCCTCCCAGCCGGTGGAGGCGCTCAAGTATATTGAGGGGTCGGATAAAAAAGCGGTGTTCGTGCTGAAGGATTTCCATCCGTACATGGAGCAGGAGATGATCCTGCGCCGCATGCGGGACCTGGTCAGTCACCTGAAGCGCAGTTACAAAACCCTTTTCGTGGTGTCTCCCGTGTTGAAAATTCCGCCGGAGCTGGAAAAGGATATCAGCGTTTACGATCTGCCCCTGCCCGAGGCCGGGGAACTGGCCGAGGTGTTGAACAATCTGCTGGAACCGTATCGCCATTCCCAGAAGGTGAAGGTGGAACTGGACCGGGACCTGCAGGAAAAAGTGATTCATGCAACACTCGGCCTGACCCGCAACGAGGCGGAAAACGTGTACGCCAAGGCGCTGATCACCGACCGCAAATTCAGCAAGGACGATCTGCCGCGCATCATCGAGGAAAAGAAACAGCTGATCCGCAAGTCGGGCATTCTCGATTTCATCGGACTGTCCACCACACTGGCCAACGTCGGCGGCCTCAATAAATTGAAGGACTGGCTGCGTCAGCGGGGTGGGGCGTTCAGCCAGAAAGCCCGCGATTACGGCCTGCCGGAACCGAAGGGGATTCTCATGCTGGGCGTGCAGGGTTGCGGCAAGAGTCTGTCCGCCAAGGCGATCGCCGCCGAGTGGAACCTGCCGTTGCTGAGGCTGGACATCGGGCAGATTTTCGACTCCTTCATCGGCAACTCCGAAGCCAACATGCGCAAAGCCATTGCGCTGGCGGAAGCCATGAGCCCCACCGTCCTGTGGCTGGATGAAATCGAAAAAGGATTCGCCGGGGCGCAGGGGGGCGGCGCTGGCGATACCGGCGTCACCCAGCGCGTGTTCGGCACCTTCCTGACCTGGATGCAGGAGAAAACCAAACCGGTGTTCGTCATCGCCACCGCGAACGACATTGAAAGCCTGCCGCCGGAACTGTTGCGCAAAGGACGCTTTGACGAAATTTTTTTCATCGACCTGCCCAAAGAGGGCGAGCGGCGGACGATCTTCGACATTCACTTCGGTTTGAAAAAGCGCGATCCCAAAAAATATGATGTCCCGCGCCTGGCCGGGGAAACGGATAAATTCAGCGGCGCGGAAATCGAACAGGCGATTCTTTCCGCCATGTATAAAGCGTTCGCCGAGAACCGGGAATTTACGACCGAGGATGTGCTGGATTGCGTCAAAGAGACAGTCCCCCTGGCCGTGACCGCGCAGGAAAAGATCGCGCATTTACGCCAATGGGCCGAGAAACGCGCCCGGCCCTCGTCCTGAAAGAAAAGATTCCCATTCTTCCGGCAGTTGACATATTATTGGTATAGTTGTTTCGCGAATTGAGAGACTTTAAAGTCAAGGCCAACATGGATCCTGCGCTTTACTCAGGATGACAAACCTTATCTTTTTGTCATTCTGAGGAGCCTTGGCGACGAAGAATCTATGGTTTTTTATTATTTTTGGGTTTTATGAAGGCGCTGATTCTCGACATCAAACGCGACGAATGGGAATCCACCACCGGTATGACGTTCGCTGAGGTGGACGCGCCGGTGCTGGATGAAGCGAAGGTGCCCAACGACGGCGGGCGCGTGCTCATCAAACCGATCTACACCGGCTTCTGCGGGTCGGACAAGGGCATCTGGTTCCGCCACGCGTTCAAGGACATGATCTTCGATTCGCTGGACAGCGAAGGCAAGGCGTACCGCGTGTGCGGCCACGAACTGCTCGGCGAGGTGGTGGAAACCGGTTCCTATGCCGCCAACCATTACGGTTACCGCCCCGGCGACATTGTCACCGCCGAATCGCATATCTTCTGCGGACTCTGCCACCAGTGCAAAATCGGCGAGGAGCACGTCTGCGCCAATCATCTCATCATCGGCATTTCCACCGACGGCTGTTTCGCGGAGACGGTCAAACTGCCGGCCAAGGAATTGTGGCGTACGGACATCGAACGCATCCGCCCGGAAGTGGCGGCCATTCAGGAGCCTCTGGGCAACGCGGTGCACGCCTGCAGCCGGGTGGACCTGCGCGGCAAGACGGTGGCCATTTTCGGCTGCGGCACCATCGGCCTGTTTTCGATTCTGGTGGCGCGGTCGATGGGCGCGACGACCATCATCGGCATCGATCCCAACCCCAAAAATCTGGAGATGGCGGGGAGACTGGGCATCGACCACGCGCTTAAAGTGATCAAAGGGGCCGGCGGTAAAGGGTCGGTGGCGCCCGATCCGGAAATTGTGAATCAGGTCCGCAAGGCCTGTTTCGGGGAAGGGGTGGACGTGGTGCTCGAGATGTCAGGAAGCAATCAGGCGCTGAACACCGCCATCGCCGCCACCCGGGCGGGAGGCGATGTCATCCTGTTCGGCCTGTCCTCCGGCGATTACACGCTAACCGATTTCGAGCAGATCGTCATGCACGGCAAGACGATGCACAGTATCGTCGGCCGCAAAGTGTTCCAGACCTGGTACATCGTCAATAATCTGCTGACCTCCCAGGGCCACGACCTGCAGGACAAGATCTGGGAGGTGATCCTGAACAAAGGGGAGGGCACTATATTTCCGTTTCACCCATTCGACCGCGAACCCTTCGAGCAGGCGATCCAGACCAACCCCAAATCGATTTTGAAATACTGATTAATAATGGGTTGTAATTGATCCAGAGCCCGTGGCCCGTAAATTGTCCGCAAATTCAAGGTGTCATGCTGAGCCTGTCGAAGCAGGACACCGTGTCTCCCTTTCCTTCGGCAAGCTCCGGACAGGCTGTAGGCTCAGGGTGACACGGTTGCCAAAAAATTTTTTGGATTGAGGAGGTAATGTTATGCCCACCGACCAGTTACAGCATATCCAGAATGAGTTGAAGGAGATTCGGGATGCGGGGTTGTATAAGGATGAGCGGATTCTGCAGTCTCCTCAGCAGGCGCATATCCAGACCGCCGGCGGGGAGGTGCTCAATTTCTGCGCCAACAATTATCTCGGTCTCGCCAACGATCCGGAGTTGATCGCCGCCGGCAAGGAGGCGCTGGACCGGTATGGCTACGGCATGGCCTCGGTACGCTTCATCTGCGGCACCAGCGAAATCCACAAGGAGCTCGAAGCCCGGGTCTCGGAGTTTCTGCAGACAGAGGATACGATTCTCTACTCTTCCTGCTTCGATGCCAACACCGGCCTGTTCGAAACCCTGCTCAACGAGAAGGACGCCATCATCAGCGACCGGCTGAACCATGCCAGCATCATTGACGGCACCCGGCTGTGCAAGGCGACGCGCTTCCGGTTCAACCATTCCGACATGAACCACCTGGAGACCCAGCTCCAGCGGGCGGCGGACAAACGCTTCCGGCTGATCGCCACCGACGGGGTGTTCAGCATGGACGGCGACGTGGCCCGGCTGGCCGATATCTGCGATCTGGCGGAGAAGTACGGCGCCTGGGTGATGGTGGACGATTCCCACGCCACCGGCTTTTTCGGGCCGACCGGGCGGGGCAGTATCGAGTACCGGCAGGTGATGGGCCGGGTGGACATCCTCACCTCCACCTTCGGCAAGGCCCTGGGCGGGGCCTCCGGGGGGTTCACCACGGGGCGCGGGGAGATCATCGACCTGCTCCGGCAGCGTTCCCGGCCTTACCTGTTCTCCAACTCGCTTTCCCCCGTCATCGCGGCGGTAACGGTTCAGGTGATCGACCGGATCAGCCGGAACCCGCAACTGGTTCAGAAACTGCAGGCGAACACCGCCTTTTTTAGGGAACAAATTGCTGCGGCCGGGTTCGATCTCCGCCCCGGGGATCATCCCATCATCCCCATTATGCTGGGCGAGGCCCGTCTGGCCCATGAGATGGCCGAGAAGCTGTTAAACGAGGGAATATATGTGATTGGCTTCAGCTATCCCGTGGTGCCGAAAGGGGAAGCGCGTATCCGAATCCAGGTCTCCGCCGGCCACGAGACGGCCGATTTGAGCCAGGCAGTGGCCGCCTTTCGCAAGATCGGGTCCGGTATGGGCCTGACCTGACTCCATTATCCCGCTCGGCCCCAAAATCCGTTCCCGGCGCAAAATATAACCTTCGGGATTATATTGGACTGTATTTTTTGTTTCGTTTCCCGTAAACGGTTCCCCTCCGCCTTAATAGTTTCGCTTGATTTTCGCCCCATTCTGATTTTATTTAATATGAGTGTGTCTCCGGGCAGAGGAAGGAAGGCCTTTGTGTCCATTAAAGCGAAGGGCTCATTTTTCCGCCAAACAGGGGTATGTAACCAATAGATTTTAATAAAGTAATTTCAACGCCCCCTTTGCGGAGGGAATAATAATTAAAATTTTAAATGAAAAAAATTTCCACTTAAAAAAACTTTCAGCAACGGTTCAATCCAAATTTATTTTCACTTTAATTTATTTTTCCGGCGCAAAATAAAGACCGGGCGAACCATAAAATAAAAAAATTTTTAACCTTTGCAAATTNNTGTGAGAAGATTCACTTCCCGTATAAACATTCTTTGAAAAAACCAATTCATCAGAAAAGAGTTTGGTCCTTTTCTCGTTTGAGATGATTGCTTTGCGGGCAGAGTCAAAAAACAGAATAAAAATGAATCGGGGTATTTGTAGCCCAGCCGGAGTTTGCCCCGGAATAATCGAGTAGCAGGAAAGCAATTCGCGGTTTTTCCACTACTCCGGTTATTTTCCGGCAATTTGTTTTTCAGGATGAGGTTGAGTTTTTGCGGATAGTTCAGTGATCGCGAATGATTGATTAGCCAAGCAGGCCTCATGATGAAATTGAAATAAGGAGGTGCCGTATGACTAACAATAATTCTAATGGCAACGGAATAAAGAAAGTTAAATACCTGACCCGGCTGGAGCAAATTCCGGAATTGAGCCAGGGTGAAATCAATAGATTGGAAGAAGTCAATGAGAAGTTTGTGTTCCGCACGAACGATTATTATCAATCGCTGATCAACTGGAAAGATCCGGATGATCCCATTCGCCGGATTGTGATGCCGGAAATGAGGGAGTTGGATGATTGGGGGCGGTTGGATGCCTCCAACGAAGAATCCTTTACCGTCGCCAAGGGGTTGGAGCATAAATATGATTCCACGGCGCTGTTGCTGGTCAACGAGGTCTGCGCGGCGTATTGCCGGTTCTGTTTCCGCAAGCGCCTGTTCATGGACGAAAACGAAGAGGTGACCAAGGATGTGAGCGAAGGATTGGAGTACATCCGTTCCCATCCCGAAATCAACAACGTCCTGTTGACCGGCGGCGATCCGCTGATCATGTCCACTTCCAAGCTGGAGCCGATCATTCAGAAAGTGCGCGAGGTGGAGCACGTCAATATTATCCGGATCGGCACCAAAATACCCGCGTTCAATCCCATGAGGATTTACAACGATCCCTCACTGGCGGAGATGTTCCGCAAGTACAGCACAACGGAGAAGCGGATTTATGTGATGGCCCATTTCAATCATCCGCGGGAATTGACGGAAGAGGCGGTGCGCGGTTTGAGTTTTCTGTTGAACGCCGGGGCGATCGTGGTCAATCAGACCCCCATGATCGCCGGGGTGAATGACGACCCTCAGGTCCTGGCCGACATGTTCAACAAATTGTCTTATATCGGTGTTCCTCCTTATTATGTCTTTCAGTGCCGGCCCACCCTGGGCAACCGGATTTACGTCACTCCCCTGGAAGAGGCGTTTGAGATTTTTGAAACCGCGCGAACCCGTTGCTCCGGCCTTGCCAAGCGGGCCCGGTTGGTGATGTCCCATGCCACCGGGAAAATCGAAATCATTGGTCTGACCGAAAAGCATATTCATTTTAAATACCTTCGCGCCGCCAATGAAGAAAACGATGCCAAATTCATGGTGTTCAAGCGCCAACCCGAGGCCTTCTGGTTTGACGATTATACCGAGCTGGTGGATGAGTATTCGCCGGTGACGGAGCCTGCCGGTGTGGATAATGATTTCTTCTGATTTTTTTGATTCATGTCCATCTTGCCTTAAGGTTCCCTTTCCCAACGCTTTTTGAAAGGGGCCTTCTACCTGTCCTCCATTCCTCTTGCGCCGGTCCGGATTTTTCCGGCTCGCGGGTGGTACAATAATCATTAATACCCAAACGATTGATGAAAGCAGAGGAGTGGTTCCGATGGCAACTCAAAAATACCGGCCGCTGAAAGCCGGTCTGGCGGCCGCGGCTTTTACCCTGATGTGTGTTTCCGGTGTATGGGCGAATGAACAGGATTCGGACGAGTTGGAGGATCCTTTTGAAGGCCAGCCCCCGGTGGCGGACCAGATGTTGAAGTTCAGTAACGAGATCGGCAAACTAATCCACCGGGAATTTCAGGAGTTCATGGACAAGGAATTGAAGCGCCTGAAAGAGGAAAGAAAGAAGCAAAGTTATTCGACCGAAGAAAAACTGGCCAAATATGAGGGAATCGTCAAAGAGAATCCCCAAAATGCCGAAGCCCATTTCGCACTGGGAGAAACCTACGATGAAATGAGGGAAGGCGCCAGCGCCATCATTCACACGCAGATCGCGGAGCAGTTGTTTCTGGAGCAGAAGAATCTCAAGGGCGTGGCGGAATCCCGCAGGAATTTAAGGTGGTTTTACGAGAAATACCGGTTCAAGCCGGAAGATTTTGTCATTAATTGATTCGGTTCATTCCTTGACGTCGGTCAGGTCGGCTCCTTCGAAATTCGCTCCCTCTTTTTTCGCCCCCTTCAGAATCGATTCCACCAGTTTGGCTCCGGAAAAATTGGCCTGGGTCAAATCGGCCTGCGACAGGTTGGCCTTGTCCAGCGCGGTGTAATGCAGGTCGGCGTTTTTTAGGATCGACTCCTCCATGGAACTTTCCTTCAAATTGGCTCCGGCGAAGTCCGCCCCTTCAAGATTGGTCTGGTAGAACCGGGCTTTGCGCAGGTTGGCTCCGGTCAGGCGGGCATTTTTCATTGCGGCTCCTTCCAGAACGGCTTCCGGGGAGTGAGTCCGGCTCAGGTCGGTCCCTTCCAGATTGGCGCCATTCAAATTGGCGCCTTCCAGGTTCGAATCGCTCAGGTCCACTCCCGCCAGATTGGCGTTTCCGAGTTTCGCCCGGCTGAGGTTGGTGCCGCGCATCCGGGCTCCCTGCAGATTGGCCTCATTCAACTTGGCCCGGTTCATATGCGAGCCTTCCAGGTTGGTTTTTATCAGAATCGCGTTATTCAAATCCGCGATGTCGAGATTGCATTCACTGAGATCAGAACCTTCCAGGCTGGCTCTTCGCAGGATAGCACCGTTGAATTTGGCGAGGGTGACATCGGACTGAGTGATTTTGGCCTCCGTCAAATCCGCTCCGGTAAAGTCCACCCGTGTCAGGGCCGCGTTGTTCAAATCCGCCGCGGCCATTTTAGCGCCCCGGGCATCCGCCCGCACCAACCGGGCGTCCCGCAGGTTGGTTTCGAAAAATATGGCGATGCTGAGTTTGGAATCTGACAGGTCCGCTCCGCTCATATTCGCATTTTTGAAATTGGCGCGGGACAAGTCGGCGTTAACCATTTTGGCGGAGGAAAGATCGGCCTTCAAAAAATCCGCCTTGTTGAGAATGGCTTCACTGAGGTTGACCTTGTTCAGTTGCGCCTCTTGAAGTCTGGCGCGGCGCAAATCCGCCCGCTCCAGATTGGCCTCGGTCAGGACGGACCCGTTCAATTGAGTATCGTTCAGGATGCTGTCCATCAACTCCGCGTGGGAAAGGTCCGCGTCATCGAGAATGGAATCCGACAGCTCCGTGTCGGTCAAATTGGTTTTGGACAGATTGGCGCCGGTGAGGTCCGCGCCATAGAAATTCAACCGGGACAGGTCCAGACCGGAAAGGTCTTTNNCCAGACCGGAAAGGTCTTTGCCTTTGAGGTTCGGGATTTCCTCCTCTTCCTCGGGCTCTTCGGGTTCCTCTTCGCCGGTCTCCTCTTCCCCGGCTTCGGGCTCTTCCTCTTCCGGTTCCTCTTCTTCCGCGGTCCGCTCCCGGTACTCCCTGAGCTGGTCCAGGATTTCTTCCACTTCCTCTCGCGTCAATTCCGCCATAAAACCTCTTTAACAGTATAAAAAAGGCCGGAAAGGCCGGCCCGGTGGAACTCTCCCTTCGCCTTGAATGAAGGTAAAACCATAGCCTACCCGATCCAGGAACGCAAGAGAGAATGAGAAAATTGTGTCGATTTACAAGCGGGCGAATTTGTTGCTGAACAGGGTGGTGATCTGGCGGAGAGGGGAGTCCAGACGGGAGTATACTTCGGCCACGATCCAGTCCGGGATTTCCCGGTAAAACGCGTGGGCGATACCGCCGGTGATGCAGGCCAGGGTATCGCTGTCGCCGCCCAGGGAAACCGCCAGACGGATGGCGTTTTCAAAGTTTTCCGATTCCAGAAAGGCCGTGATGGCCTGGGGGACGGATCCCTGGCAGGTGACGTCGAACGCGTATTCCGGCCGGATACGGTCCAGGGAGCGGTTTAAATCATACTGAAACTCCGCTTCAATCCCGCTCTTGATCTGCGCTTTGGATTGCCCGGTGCGGGCGAGAAAAACCGCCGCCGCGGTGGCCTGCGCCCCTTTAATGCCTTCCGGATGGTTGTGGGTTACCGCCGCGGTGTGCCGGGCCTTGGCCCGCACTTCGTCCAGGGAATCGAAGGCAAACCCGACAGGGCTCACGCGCATGGCCGAACCGTTGCCGTAACTGTTGTAGGGCTCCCGGGAAGGCGAGGCCGCCCATTGCGCGAACCGGCCTCCAAAGCCGGCATCGGGATACCGGCGGGCATATTCCTTGAACAGGTCCACCGGGTCGGATCCATACAGGATTTGCTCCGCCACCGCCACGGTCAACACCGTATCGTCGGTGAACCGGCAATCCGGATGAAACAGTTCGAAATCCGTGGACTTGTGATTATTCCATTCGAACCGGGAACCGATAATATCCCCGGCGATCGCTCCCAGCATGATGTGGTTTTACCTCACTCGGATGTTGGACGGGAATCAAAGTACACCAATTCTAGCAGGGTGGTATATAATTTGTTGAGTAAAGAAACCGTATAGAGAAAGGAATGTAAGGGTGGCAACGGGTCTGGAAGACGAACTGGGGGATATTCTGCAAAAAGCCAGGGACGGGAAATCCTGGTCTCAGCAAGATCTCGCCCGGACGGCAAAGCTGTCGACCGGTGAAATCCGCCGTATCGAGAATTATGAATGGATACCGCCGGACGATGCCATTCACCGCATCGCTGAGGCTTTAAATCTGGATGGTCCCGCCCTGGCCGCTGTTGCCCGCAATACCTGGCACCCGCAGCCGCCGGCCCACGACGATCCGGACCTGGATTTGATCTGCCTCAATGTGTTCATGGGAACCTATCCCGTTAAATGCTATCTGCTCCGATGCAAAGCGACCGATGAAACGGCGGTGATCGATACCGGCGCCAACCCGGAAGCGATCATTCAAAAGGCGCGGGAACTGGGGGTGAAGCCGGACAAAATCCTTTTGACCCATGCCCACCCGGATCATGCCTGGGGGCTGGATCAACTGGTGCGGGAATTTGGCTGTCCCACCTGGATCGATGACAAGGAACCGCGGCCCGCCGGTCTGGGAGAGGTCCATGAGGTTCGTGACCGGCAGGAGATTCCGGTAGGCCGCCTGCAGGTTCAGGCGGTGGCCACGCCCGGCCATACCCCCGGGGGCGTTTCGTATAAAGTCAACCGGATCATTCTGTCCGGCGACACGATTTTTGCCGGTTCCATGGGCCGCGCCAACTCTTCATGGAAAGATTTATACCGGTCCATTACGGAGACGTTGTTTTCGTTTCCGGATGATACGGCGTTGCACCCCGGCCATGGTCCGGCCACGACGGTGGGTGAGGAAAAGCGCCACAACCCTTTTTTCTGCGGGAAATCGGTATAAATCGATATTGGGATAGCGTATTTTTCCTCAGCGACTCTTGCATTTCTTCCCTTCTAAGGCCATATTTGGGGCATGGATCCGGAAAAAGTCAATTACCACTACTGCGACGATCTGCCGACATCTCCCCTGCCCGGTGTGGGGACGGTCCTGGTGTCCGGCGCCAACGGATACGTCGCGAAACGGCTGGTGCCTGAATTGCTGTTTCGCGGATACCGGGTGCGGTGCATGCTCCGTAAAAAACTGCTGGCCCCGATCCTTTCCCATCCCAATCTGGAGTACGTGTACGCCGACGCGCTCGATCCGGAGCAGTTGCGGCCCGCGCTGGAGGGGGTGGACGTGGCGTATTACCTGATCCACAGCATGCGCATGATCCGAAGCCGGTTCCGCCAGGTGGACAAGGAACTGGCGTTGAATTTCCGGCAGTCAGCGGAGGCCGCGGGTGTTAAGAAAATAATTTATCTGGGCGGCCTGGGGGAAACGGCCAAAAACCTGTCACGCCACCTGCAGAGCCGGATCGAAGTCGGGTCCATCCTGTCCGATGGCCCGATTCCGGTCATCCGTTTACGCTGTGCCATCATCATTGGCACCGGCAGCGCTTCCTACGAACTGCTCAAATCGATGATTCAGCACATGAGCTGGATTCCTTTTTTGCCGGAGTTCAATTCCCAGTGCCAGCCAATCGCCATTCGGGATGTGATCAAATATCTGGTGGGCGTTCTGGAAACGGAGGGATTGACCACGCGCAAATATCCCATCGGCGGTCCGGACGTGATGACTTACCGCCAGCTGGTTCAGCGGTTTGCCAATGTCCTCAATAAGCGCATTCGTTTTTTAACCGTGTCCTGGGTGCCTCTGCCGATTTCGTTGATGTGCAGGATATTCGCCTACTGGCTGCATCTGTTTATCTCGGTGGAGGTGAATCTGATTTATCTACTGCTCGAAAGTCTGAAAACCGACGTGGTATGTCCCGACCGGGGGATTCGCGAGATTCTGCCGTTTGAGACGGTTGGATTCGAAACCGCCGTAAAATGGGCGCTCCAGAAGGAAGTGAACGCCATGGTGTACTCGCATTGGAGTGATGTGCCGCCCGAGAACATGATCGATTTCATGCCTCTCGCCGAATTTGAGTCCTCCAGTTTTATTGTGGAAGAACACTCGAAAGATATTCCGGCGGAAGCCGAAGCGGTATTTCAATCGGTCTGCCGGATCGGGGGGTCGCACGGCTGGGTGCACGCCAACCTGCTGTGGGAAATTCGCGGATTCATCGACCGGGCGCTGGGTGGAGTGGGGCTGAACCGGGGCCGCCGGGATCCGTTTGATCTGCGGATCGGCGACTCGGTGGATTTCTGGCGGGTGGAAAACCTGGAGCCCAACCGGGAATTGCTGTTGCGCGCCGAATTGATCTCTCCCGGCCTTTCCTGGCTTCAGTTTAATCTGCAATCCACCGGTAACGGCCATACCCGGCTGACCCTGCGGGCCCATTTCATTCCCAAGCCGGTCTGGGGTCAACTCTACTGGACCGTGCTGTCGAAATTTCACACCTATATCTTCAAAGGAATGCTGGATTATTTTTCCCAGGACGCGGTCAAGTCCGTCAAAGCCGCCTGAAACCCGGGGATTGGCCGGATAATCCTTGTATTGTTGAATTCACCGGGGTGTGATATTCTCTGGGCTCTGGCTCTTTTTTCAGGATTTTTTATGAAGCTGTGGACCACCGTGGTTTGCCTGGGTGTCAGCCTCGCGCTGTTGACCGGGTGTCCCTCCGCCTCCAAAACCCAAAAAAAGAAACGGCCGCTGTTCGCGATCCATTCCGCGCTCGATACCGGAAAGGAACCTTCCTTTCTGATTACGGATGACTTTGACATCGACGGAAATCTGGACCTGGTGGTGCTGAACAGTGCCGAGCACACCCTCAGCATTTTCATGGGCAAGGGTGACGGTACCTTCAAGGATCAGGTCCTGTACAGTACCGGGGCGGACCCGATCTGTATTGTGGTGGCGGATTTCAACAGCGATGGGTTCAAGGATCTGGCGGAATTGAATTACCAGGATCAGAATGTTCAGATCTTCCTCAATACCGGACGGGGAGGGTTTAAAAATACCGGAAAGATTTTAAAACCCGGCCGGATTCCCATCAACCTGACCGCCGGCGATTTTAATGAGGACGGCTACCCGGATCTGGCGGTTTCTCTCCGCTATTTCAAGGTGGCGATTATGTTTGGAAAGGGGCAGGGGGATTTCAAGGACCCGGTGGAGATACAGGTGAAGGGCCAACCCACCGGCCTGATCGTCGGAGATTACAATCATGACCAACACACCGACATCGCCGTGGCCCTGGCGGGTTCCGGAAACGTCGGCGTCGAAGTCCTCTGGGGTAAAGGGGATGGCGAATTCGAACATTCCAAACTGTTCCGGGGCGGCGGACAACCCCTGACCATCGCCAACGTCGATGCCAACAACGACGGGTTCATGGACCTGGTCACCTCCAGCAATTCCCTGCATGCCATGACGCTGTTGCTGAACAACAAGGATAAAACCTTCAAAACCCTGCGCGACTTTTCAGCGGGCGAGTTTCCCAAGTTCGTGGTGGCGGGAGATTTTACGGGGGACGGTATCCCCGATCTGGCGGTTTCCAACTCCACCAACGATACGGTGGCGGTGACGCAGGGCCGGGGAGACGGCACGTTCGTCTACCCGCCCATCAATCATTTTGTGGATGAATATCCGCAGGGACTGGTCGTCGGGGATTTTAACAAAGACGGACTGATGGACATTGCGGTCTCCTGCCGGGATAAAAATCTGCTGGAAATTCTACTGAAGAAGGGTGGGGGGAGGCCCAAGGCCCTCATCCCGAAGCCTCAAACGTCGCCCTCGTGATCTTTCAACTTGAACTGAAATACATCCTTCCCCTCATTAAAGACTCATGAATGAATCGACCAGCGAAAAACCCACTGAAGACAAGGGTGGATTTTTCAAAAGCCTTAAAAAGGGTCTGACCAAAACCCGCAATTCCCTGGCCGGCGGCCTGGACAACCTGGTTCATGGCAAATCCAAACTGGGTCCCGAACTGGTGGACGAAATCGAAGAAACGCTGTTATTGGCGGATGTCGGGGTGGCCACCACTCAGCAGATCGTGGACGAGCTCAACCGGCAGATCGGAGAAGCCCGGATTCGCGACCGCGAAGGTATTTTGACTCAGTTACGTCAAATGATGGTTCAGTTGTTTGAAAAAAATTATCAGGATCGGGATTATGCCTCGCATTCACCGTTTGTCGTGCTGGTCATTGGCGTCAATGGTTCGGGCAAGACCACCACCATCGGCAAGCTGGCGCNNCAATTGCAGATGTGGGCGGACCGCATCGGCATTCCCTGTGTGAAGCAGAAGAGCGGGGCGGACCCCTCGGCGGTGGCCTACGACGGGGTACAGGCGGCGGTGGCGAGGAAGATGGATATCGTCATAGTCGATACCGCCGGCCGCCTGCAGACCAATGCCAACCTGATGGAAGAACTGAAAAAGGTCAAGCGGGTCATCGGAAAGGTTCTGCCGGACGCGCCGCACGAAACACTGCTGGTGCTGGACGCCACCATCGGCCAGAACAGCATTTCGCAAGCCAAGCTGTTTCACGAGGCGCTGGAGATCGACGGTCTGGTGATGACCAAGCTGGACGGCACCAGCCGGGGCGGCGTGTTGCTCAATATCGCGCAGGAATTGAATCTGCCGGTCCGGTTCATCGGTATCGGGGAAAAGCCGGAAGATTTGCAGGAATTTCAGGCGGACGCGTTTGTCCAGGCCCTGTTTGAAGAATAAAGCGGGCCGTCAGTAGTAGAGATTGAGGGAAAACAACCCCTGATCCTTATGGTCGATGCGCATGTACTCCAGCCGCAGGTCGACATCCTTGTGGGGTGAGTAACGTAACTTTGCGTCGTAGCGGATGTACTCCGATTCGTTTCCCAGTGGAAACCGTTTATATTGAGCACTCACCTCCATCCGCCAGTCCTCTCCGAAGTTAAAATAACTCCCTCCCCATACGCCACCTCCCGCGCGGTGGTTATCGTCCAGGTGAGGCGAAGTTTCGGCTTCCAGCTCGGCAAGCAAAAAAAGGATATACGGTGCTTTGAAGGAGTGTCTGTAGGATAATCCATAACCTCCGTTACCCTTAAAGGAATTGCAATAGTCACAGTCGAAATCCCGAATCGTATTGAGTCCCAAACTTAATTTCCAGGAAGGCTTTTTAAACATGGGTTCGAAAGGGCTCAGAGAGATAATATCGAATATTTTTAATCGGTCCAGACGGAGCCGCTTGGATTCGTAATAGTATCGGCCTGCAATATCCAGAAATAAGAACTGGGAGTCCCTTTTGTAACCCACCTCCCGTCCCATAATATCGTGCAGGGTGGGCCGATAGGTAATCTCCTGAAACAATTCTTCATCGTTGATTCCAATCCCCATGCCGGCCCGGTCCGTGCCATGCGCCAGGTCCGGTTGTCTGAATAGGGGGGTCTCCATTTTTTTGTCCTGCCGCTTGTATTTCAATTTGCTTCGTTCCAGGAGTATGGAATGAGGGATTTTGAGCGGTTTCCTGAAATCAAAAGTTCTGTCTTCCAGGCCCCGGTATTCCAGATAATCCAGATACGCGTTCAGAGTCAGCGCTTTTTGCGCAATGCTTAATTGTTGATAGGTTCCACTCTCGACAGGTTGTTGGGAATCTAATATTTCATAAAGAGCCTTTTTTTCATTAGCGGTCATTTGGTCTATTTTATGTTTCATTTGACTCAGAATCGCGGGACGATAGGTAACCTTAGAAATCAGATTTCTTTGTTCAGTCAGCAGTTTGAGAGTATCCGCAGGTTGAACGGAAAAGAAAAAACGGTCGCTCAGATGAAGATCGGGCACCGCCGCTTCCAGAGTGGTGAGCATATGATAGGAGCAGTTTTCCTGAAGGTAGTAATAGTCAAAATAAATTTCGCCCAATTCCCAGATATGGCGAAGCAAATAATCCATTTGGTCCGGGGTCAGATTCAATTCGTATTCCCATAGATCGCGACTTTCGAGATTGTTGTACTCCTGGACTTTGAAATGATAGGGGAACAGGGTAAACGTTCCCTTCCAATAGCCCCCCAATCCTTTGAAAACGTACATAATGGGATTGGACGTATCCGGATTGGCGGCATAATTGACCCCATAATTAAGTAATTCCTTGTTTTGAATATTGGATTTACTGTCGATCCTTAGCAAAGTATGCCCAAACATGGACGAGGGATTGCCCATATAAAAAGACGCGAACACCAGCGTAATTTTATGAGGATCCAATTTCTTCAGCCAGCGATCCAGGCGGGCACAGTAAATTTTTGGGAGTTTGTCCGGGTCGAACTTCAGTTCCCGTTTGAGCCATTTATAGCGTGCTGGAAACTGGCATTGCGGATGGAGGGCCTTGGGCGGCAGGGACTTTGGGTCTTTAAAAAAGCTTAACAAAGTGGCAGAAAGCTCTTTTTCAGGGCTGGTTTTGCCTTCCGGCGAAACAAAAAACTCTGGGGCATCGGCTTCGCTTTTATATCCCCCAAACCATTTTTTTTTATAATGTCCAAGGGTCAACCAGTGCCTTTTTTGAGCCAGCTGTTTTTCCCGTGCCCGTTGAATCAGGCTTTTAGCATAAGGGTTATCGGATGCCGTCTCCGACGCGATCGCAAAAGGGCTGGACGTATGAAACGAAAAAATCAGGATCGGAATAATAATGCCAACGGAGGGGCGCAAGATGTTTTGGATGAAAAGGAATGCACAAAAAAAGGATACCAATGCATTGCAAGAATACATTGGTATCCCTTGGAGATCAAGGTTATTTGGGTTAGCCGATAACCTTAGTGCAGGATTGGGACAGCTTTTCGTTGTCAATGATCTGCTGTTTCAGAGAATTAAGTATATCCTTCGTGGAGGTGCTTTCACCCTTCACGATTTCGCTGAAATTGTTCTGAGTCATCGATCCAAAATCGGAATATGAATCCTGAGAACATCCATAGAGGCTGGCCAGCGTATTCAAGCTTTCACCTTCACCTTCGGCCATTTCTTTAACCAGGGTATTGTGATTAGCTGTGGCAAACACTTCGCGTTCAACTTCCGCTTTCATCAGGCTGTCTTGGCAATTTGAGGTTCCGGTGGTGATTCCGAAAGTTTGATTTCCGAATGTTCCATTGGTTGTGGCGGACAGAATCTGGATCACCGGGCTTCGATGATCGGAGGATTTATTGAAAATCAAGGAACCCAGTCCACATCCGGATTCACCGTAACCCGCTGCCCATATTGGGCTGGAAAAACTAATGAGAGTTAACAGAGCGATTCCCACTACTAGCAGCTTTTTCATCAAAAATCTCCTCTTAATTGGGGTTGAAAGGAAAGCAATAAATATGTCATTAAATTCAGGCTGGATACAACTGATTTAATATTACTATTAATGAGAGGAACTGAAAGTTACCTGAAATAATTCTAGCATGACGGCTTAAGTGACTCAATATATTATTCCCATTCTAATCGGGTTAAAGTCACGCGAATTTTGTATTGCAATATTTTAAACGTCTATGGAATAGGAAATGTTTGGTTTAAAGTTTTGAGTCGTCCCCCCAAAATACCCCGGCTAAATTACTTTAAAAAGATGGAGTCGAACAGGGAGGTCGGATTTTATTGGGAAAAATGGAGGCGCCGGGCGGATTCGAACCGCCGATAGAGGTTTTGCAGACCTCTGCCTTAGCCACTTGGCGACGGCGCCTGATTGCAGAGTTTCATTATATTATATGTTGGGGGGAAAATGGAGCGGGAGAAGGGATTTGAACCCTCGACCTCAACCTTGGCAAGGTTGCACTCTACCACTGAGTTACTCCCGCGTTGATTCCACAATTCGATGTTCTGGAACGGATGGGGTTTTCATTATATTTCCTGACCGCGGATTGTCAAACGCTATTTTTGTCAGAATTTCCCCTCTGTTCCCTGCCTCAGCCGCTGGATATTTTCCCGATGCCGCCAAACGGTGATCCCCAAAGTCACCCATCCCAGATAGATGTACATGTCCGGAGAATTGAAAGCCAGTCCGGACAAGGGGATACTGGCCGCTCCCAGCATGGAACCGATAGAGACGTACCGGGTGAGGGCCAGAACCAGGATAAACACCCCCACCGCGGACATGGCGGACAGCGGCATCAGATACAAATAAATTCCCAAACCGGTCGCCACTCCTTTTCCACCCTTAAACTTGAGAAAAATCGAATAAACGTGACCCAGATACGCCATCAAACCCGCCCCGGCAATGGCCCAGGGCGTCTCCAGCACCTGGCCGGCAATCCATACCCCCAGATACCCCTTGCCGGCATCGCCGAACAGGGTCAGAAGGCCGGCCGCTTTGCCCAGTGTGCGCACCACGTTGGTCGCCCCAATGTTGCCGCTGCCATGCTGTCGCAGATCCACCCGGCGGGTTTTGGCCAGCAGCAGGCCAAACGGAATGGATCCCAACAAAAACGCCAGCAGCCAGACCCAAGTAATCGTCATAAAATCAATAGCTTATGAGATTCGTGGGGGACGGGACCGGGCGGGTTAGGGGCCACGAATCGGGTTTGGGGGGGATATGGGTCAGGGCCGGGCGGCAGGGGGCTTGACGGGCCATCAGTCCAGATGCTCCTGCAATGATTCACCCACCGAGCGAATCTTCAGCCGTGCCTTGGCTCTTTTTTCGATCTGCCGCACCCGTTCCCGGGACAAACCGACTTCCTTGCCGATTTCCTCCAGGGTTTTGGCCTCGCCGTTGAACCCGAATCGCATGCGGATGATTTTCTCCTCCCGTTCCGACAGATGTTTCAGCATGTCATCCACTTTTTCACGAAGGGTTTCCTTCATGATCTGGTCGTCGTAAGGGATGTATTCGGGATTTTCCAGCAGATCGAGATATTGGGTGACGTCATCATCACGCAACGGGGTGTCCAGGGAAAGATGGGTCCGGTACGCCCGGAGAATATTTTCAATATCCTCCACCTTGTAACCCAGGTCCTTGGCCACTTCCATTATGGTGGGTTCGCGTTCCAATTCCTGGGTCAGGTGTTTGAATTGGCGCTCGATTTTATAGAGCTTGCCGGCCTGTTTGATGGGGAGTTTGACGGTTCCCGACTGCTCCGCCAGGGAATGGAGGATGGCCTGTCGAATCCACCAGACCCCATAGGTGATGAATTTGGTATGCCGCTCGCCGTCGAAACGTTTGGCGGCCTGGATCAGGCCGATGTTGCCCTCTTCGATCAGGTCCTGCAGAGAAAGCCCGCAACCCCGATACTTGTTCGCCACCGTCACCACATATTTCAGGTTGCGCCGAACCAGTTCGTGCAGGGCTTTGACGTCTCCTTTCTTGATCTGGCGGGACAACTCTCTTTCTTCTTCGCGGGTCAACGGCTTGATGCGGCTGATCTCATTCATATAATGCCCCAGCGCGTCAGGAATCTCGTGAAAATTGGACCCTTTGGCCCCAGGGCTGCTCGCGGATTTTTTCTTTTTGGGTTTTCCTTTTACCATTTATTCTCCATCCATTATTTGATGGTTCTCAATTTTTCCCGCGCTTTGGTCACATGTTCGCTTCGTGGAAATTTTTTGAGCAACCCCAAGTAATGAATTTTCGCCTCTCTATAATTCTGCTCCATGTAATAGGATTCCGCCAGCAGGAAAATCGCTTCGTCCAGAAACGGTTGATCCGGGTAATTTTTGATCAACTGCTGGAACCGCATGATGGCCGACTGGAAGGAACTCGTGCGAAAATAGAATTTACCGATCTCCATCTGGTTTCGGGCAAGGCTTTCGACACAATGCCGTTTTTTTACGAGGGCTTTGGGCCGGTACTTGCTCTTGGGAAATTCTTTGATCAGCCGGTTGAATTCTTCCAGAGCGTTTTGCGCGTAAGTCTGGTCGCGGGTTTCGATGTCCATCAGCTGGTAATCGCTCATGGCTTTGTAAAACAAGGCCCGGTCCGCCAGCCGGTGGGCCGGGTACAATTCCAGAAACTGCTGGTATTTGAATTTAGCCTCTTCGTACTCACCGCGCTTGTAAGCCACTTCGGCCGTCAGCAAGCTGGCCGTGACCCGCTGGGGACTGTCCGGAAAGTCTTCCAGAATTTTCGTCAAATTCTTTGTGGCGTCCTCAAAGTTCTCCACCTTGATAAACTGGATAGCCTCCTGGAGGAGCTTTGCCGGGTCGTCATTTTTAGGATTAAAGGTGGCGCATCCGCCGAAGGCCGTTAGAAGGACCATCAGCCCGAATGTCAGAAAGCCGCGCAAGTGAAAATGGAGAGGGTTCATAATCTTTCCTGTGAGCCAGCCATGAATAGGTCTATAATATCATTGTTTTGAACCGAAAGTGGAAGTTTTGCCCGCTCGGTTTGCGCCTTGTATCGCGGGTCAGATTCATGCTATAAAATTAAAACCGGAGGGCCAAAGGGCTCTTCCGGAGACTTTCCCAGGGCCTTGGGTTCTTTCATGAAAAACAGCCGTTCCCGTTTAAAAGCAATGGTTTGGAGCCTTCTCCCCGCGCTCCTGCCGGCCGATCCCGCCTGGGCCGCCCAGAAAAAATCCGCCGGCTGGTCCATTATTTCCGTCATCGACAAGGGCGGGTTCATGATGTTCCCCATCATGTTCTGCTCCATCCTCATGGTCGGCATCGCCATTGAACGGTTTTACACCCTGCGCCGCAAAAGAATCATCAATCCCGATTTCCTGTCGAAAGTCCGGTCTCATTGGAACTGGCGGGACATCCAGCTCGGCCTTCAACTCTGCAATACCTACGACAATTCCCTGTCGCGCATCCTGAAAGCGGGGCTGTTGCGTTTCGGCGGCAAGGTGGACGAAATCGAGCGTGCCATCGAAGGCGCGGGCCAGCACGAGGCCTCCCTGCTCACCTCCAACCTGCGCATCCTGGGCGCGGTGGCCAACATCACGCCCATGCTGGGACTGCTGGGTACCGTGTTCGGCATGATCAAGGCGTTCAATGTGATTTCCCAGAGCGGCACGGGCAACCCCGGCCTGGTGGCCAGCGGCATCTCCGAGGCGCTCATCACCACCGCCGCGGGCCTGGTGGTCGGCATTCCCGCGCTGGCGCTGTATCATTACTTCCGCGGACGCATCGAGCGGTTCGTGTTCGAGATGGAAGAAGTCGCCGTGCAGCTGGTGGAGGAATTGAATTTCGAAAGCATGCGGGCGAGACGGGCCAATAAGGAAGCCGAAGCCAAAGCCGCCTCCAAAGCCGCCCGCCCTGTTTAAGGGAGAAAAAGAGAAAGGGAGAGCCTGATACCTCCTGCCCTGTATCTCTTCCCTGGTAAAGAGGGGAGGAAGTATTTTTTCGGTTTTATCGGTGTGTATCTGTGTTGATCTGTGGTTAATCTGGTTTTAGGTTATGTATTTCAGACGCGATCAGGAAGAAAATTATTCGCTGGAGCTGACGCCGCTGATCGACGTCGTGTTCCTGCTCCTCATCTTTTTCATGGTGTCGACCGCGTTCGTGGATTTTCACAAGCGGATGGACATCAACCTGCCCACCTCCAAAGCCGCCAGTGAAAACGAGGTGGAAAAGAACCTCGAGATCGAGATGACCAAGGACAAGAAGATTTTTGTCCGGGGCCGCCGCACCACGCTGGGCCGTTTGGAGCGCAGTCTCACCCAGGTCAAGAAACCCGGAGAGATCAAAGTCATCATCCGCGCCGACAAAGAAATCCCCTACGGCGAAGTCGTCAAAGTCATGGGCCTGTTCCAGGCCGCCCAAATCACCGACATCTCCGTCGCCGTGAAATGAATGAAAGTTGATTTAACCCAATCGTTGCTTTAAACAATAGAAAAAGAGGTGGGTTTGAAGTCGGGAAAATTCAAACGCTTGATTCAGATTGACTGGGATGCCATCGCCGGGATCATTGCGGCGGTCGCCGCCATTGTGATGCACTACCTGCACGCTCTGGAGGTGGACGTGTTGCTGATGATCACCCTCGTTCTGCTCGCCCTATTATTTATCCGCGACTTGCGAAGCGAGGGGCGGGTGGAAAAAGCCGCCGAAACCCTGCAACGCATCGAGCACAACACGCACGAACTTCAGAAAAGTATTCATCCGGTGGACGCCCATTTGATCGGGCCCATGCATTTGCGGCAGGAAACCGAGCGTTTTGTCAAAAGGGCGCGTGGTGAAATGATCTGGTTTCATGTTTGTCCGCTGATGTTTAAAACCCAATTACTGTTCGATACCCTGTTAAAGCCGGCTATTGAAAACCCGCAGGTTACCTCCCTTCGCTTTACATTGGATGAAAGTCAGAAACCCCTGTGGGAATCCGAGGTGCTTCCCAAAATAGAGCAATGCGCGAACGCCCGTAAAGTACAGTCTCCCGACTGGGTGGCCATCAAAGACAATGTGTCTTTTATCCTTTCCGAAACCGGGAATGCCAAAGAAAGAGAATGTCTGCTAAGTTTTTGGGGAGAACCCTTTATGTCCCAGAATATCGTGCAGTCCGTTCCACGATACATTTTTCATGTTCAGTCCCATTCCGAGCTGGTCACCCGGTTCGTGGAAATAGAACGCCAATACCGCCTGAACCGAGCCTGAATCCCGCCGCCCTGCGGTATCCCCATCGTCGTGAAATAACCGGTCGCGCGCCCGGCAGGAGTGAATTTAAACCCCGTATTCATTGTGATACAGTTGGTTGTAAAGAAATAGAAACGCCTCAACCCTTATCGAGGCATTGGTGGAGGTGAGGGCCGCGGGTGAGGATCCATTCGTTCAGGCGGCGCACTTCCTCGGGTTTCAGGAATTGCAGGACGTCCTCGGGCGTGGCGTGGTCTTCGTCGTTGATCATGGTGCAGTAATTGCGCTCGACGAACGCCGCGACGTGCTGTTTATACTGCGGAAAGTTCGGAAACAGTTCACAGAAAATTTCCGCCTGGTAGGCCTCGTCGGTATTGTTGGGATCGAATTTCCGCAGTTTCGGCGTGACCTTCGATCCAAATGCCGCTTTGATCAATTCGCCCATGATTAAACCACAGAGGAACACGGATAAACACAGGTAAGCCCGAGTGTTTCCCAGGCTGTAAACCCCCCTCAGTTTATCAATGTGTCTGGATAGAACAAGCAAATAGTCGGGTTTTTTCGGGAAACCGGGTGGCCGAGAGCGGGCGCCGAATCCGGCCTCGGTGCCAAACCCGCTTCAAATAAGGTTTCCCGCTTCTGGGACGGGCACAAATTTTGCGGTATTTCGCCCCCGAACCGGTTGAATTCCAAAAATCGGTTGGGAATTCCAAGCCGCCGGGATATGATATCCATCTTGCAATTTTAACGCTGTCCCTAAAGCGGGTTTTTGATTTACCCGCGGAGGTACTCCGCTGGCACGCAACGCGAAAACCTACCGGAAATACGCCGAGTCTCTGCTGGCTTTGATTGACGCCAGCCCGACGCCGTTCCATGCCGCCCACGAGTTGGCTGCCCGGCTGAAGGCTGAGGGATTTATCGAATTGAATGAAACGGAGGCCTGGCAGTTGAAGCCGGGCGGACGCTACCTGGTCACGCGCAACGCCTCTTCGCTGGTGGCGTTTGTGATGGGAACGCAGGCGGCGGAGAAGGCCGGCTTCAAAATCATCGGCGCGCATACCGACAGTCCCAACCTGCGCCTCAAGCCCAATCCCGCCTGCGAAAAATCCGGCTACGTTCAACTGGGGGTGGAGGTGTACGGCGGCGTTCTGTTGACGACCTGGACGGACCGGGATCTGTCCCTCGCCGGGCGGGTGCTGTTGAAATCGAAGAAGGGCCCGCCGGTTCCGCGCCTGCTCAAGATCGACAAGCCGCTGTTGCGCATCCCGCAGCTGGCCATTCACTTGAACCGCGAGGTCAACGACAAAGGATTGAAACTGAACAAGCAGACGCATCTGCCGCCCATTCTGAGTATGGCGAAGCAAGGATTGTCTTCCGAAAAACTGTTGAATGAACTGGTGGCGAAGGAATTGAAATGCCGGCCGGGCGACATTATGCATCTGGAACTGGCGCTGTATGACGTGCAACCGTCGGCGTTTGCCGGACCGGAGGATGAGTTTCTGTTCGCGCCGCGTATCGACAATCTGGCTTCCTGCCACGCCGCGACGGCGGCGTTACTGGAAGCGCCGAAAAAAGACACCGCCACGCGGGTGCTGGCGTTTTACGATCACGAGGAAGTGGGCAGCGAATCCGCCCAGGGCGGCGGCTCGCCGTTCCTGAAGGACGCGCTGGAACGCATGGTGATGAACGCCACCCAGCCGCGCGAGGCGCTGATGCGTGCTGTGGCGCGGTCCATGTTTATCTCCGCGGACATGGCGCATGCCGTGCATCCCAATTATGCCGACATGCACGAGGGCCGGCATATGCCGTTGATCAACCAGGGGCCCGTCATCAAATCCAACGCCGGCCAGAGGTACGCCACCGACGGCGTGTCCAGCGCGCGGTTCGAAACCCTGTGCCGGGAGGCGGGGGTGAACGTTCAAAAGTTCGTGGTGCGGTCGGATTTGGGATGCGGCAGTACCATCGGCCCCATCACCGCCGCCAATCTGGGTATCCGCACGGTGGACGTGGGCAACCCGATGATTGCCATGCACTCCATCCGTGAGATGGCCGGCTCGCGGGATCACGGCGACCTGATTGAGGTGTTCAAAAAATATTTCGGGCCGGGTAAAGGTTAGGAGCCGGACTCAGGACTCCACCTGCCGGATGGTTTCGACGATTTTTCCTTTAATGGCTCCCCAGCCGACGCCTTCGCTTTTGGTGACCTGCACCTCACTGCCGATGATCCAGATACTCGCCACCCCCTTGATTTGAAAGAGGGCCCTGGCCAGTTCATGGTTTTGCGCGGATGGGGCATTGGGGAAGGACAGGCCCGTACCCGGCGGTCTCAAGGTCTTGTTCAGTTGAAAAATTACAGAGTGTTCGTTCCGGGTGGTTTCCGGGGTCACAGTGACGGTCATGATGTTTCCTTCTCAAAAATAAGTTTACCGATCAACGTTTACGGTTTGTTGTAACCGAATTTTTGACGGGCCTGTTCCAGCGTCCGGCGGGTGGCCTCCGCCGCTTCCGGCATATTTTGCGCCTCAAACAATTCCACGGCCCGTTCCAGATTGAGGATCACCAGCATTTTAAACGGCGGTCCTTCGGAATAATTCAAATAGGCCCAGCCGAGGTTGCCGTGGGCCTCGGCGTTGCCCCGCATCCGATGCACCACCCGGTTCAGATGACCGATGGCGTCGGTCCACCGTTCCATCAGGTTGTAAACATTGCCCAGCCGCAGGTGAATATTCAGATTATTGGGTTCCAGCCGCAACGCGCTTTCAAAGGCGGCCGCCGCGCGTTGGTATTCCCTGAGGCTCTTGTAGGCCAATCCCAGATTGTAAAACGGTCCCGTGGCTTTGGGGTTGATGCCGATCGCCTTGTGGTAGGCGTCCACCGCTTTTTCGTAATCCCCCTGCCGGCTGAGTTCGTTGCCCTTCAGGTACCAGTCCAGCGCTTCATCCGCGCATATTTCGGCGGGTGAGCTGACAATCAAAGCGGCAAATAACAGAAGGGCCAGCGGTCTCATGGACCTCTCTTGGATGGCGGTTGCAAAATTGAGGGAAGTGTATCCCAATCAACCCCAGCTTGACAAGTGCAAGAAATATCTGATTTCCGGTCCGCCTGGAGGGATGCGTATGAACTTTTCGCCCTGTCTCACCAGGATTTATGGTCCTTTCAACCAGTAGCGGCCGTTGTTTTTGCGAACGCTCAAAGGATACCCCAGCGCTTCGGATAGTACTTTGTCCTCCAGCATGGCTTCCTTCGCGCCCTGCCGGAACACCGTGCCTTCCTTCAGATAGAGGACATGGGAGACGGCAGGCAGGATTTCCTCGATGTGATGGGTGACGTAAATCATTCGGGTTTTTCGCGGCAGTTTCTGCAGGGTGGCGAGGAAACGTTCGCGGGTGGGGATATCCAGCCCGGCGCAGGGTTCATCCAGGATCAACAGGGCCGGGCGGTGGACCAGAGCCCGCGCCAGCAGCACCCGCCGCGATTCTCCGTAGGACATGTGGTAAAAAGGCTTGTCCGCCAGGTGTTCGATTTCCATCAGATGCAGGCATTCCCGCGCCCTTTTTTTCCGGGCGGCGGATACCGGGTCCCACAGCCCGATACTGGCGAAAAATCCCGATTCCACCACCTGCAGGCCGGAGACGTTCTGGTCGTAGTTCTGCTGGTATTCCGCGGAGACGTAACCCACCTTTTCCCGGACGTCGGCCAGGCCGGTCCATTCCCGGTTGCCGAACCAGTGGACCTGACCGCCCTCGATGGGAAGCAGTTCGCCGAAGATCAATTTGAGCAGGGTGGTTTTGCCGGAACCGTTATTGCCGACCAGCGCCCAGCTTTCGTTTGGGCGGACGGTCCAGTCGATGGATTTCAGGACCCGGGTGTCCCCCAGATAAACCGAGGCGTTCTTAATTTGAACCAGAAAAGAGCTCATGGGAGGGTCCGTGGTGAACGGTCAGGTGATCTGCTTCCAGGTGCCGTTGATCAATTCGACCAACACCTGATCGTCATAGAACTGAATGATGTTGACGGCGGCAAAACTCTGGCTGATACGGAACAGGTTGGCAATGGGGAGTCCCAGCAGATGAGCCAGGATGATGCGGTTGACCCCGCCATGGCACATGAAGGCGATGCTGTCACTGGCATGCTGTGCCACCCGTTCAAGAAACTTGGGGACGACCCGTTTATACAGATCCTGAAAACTTTCTCCTCCATCCGCCCGGAAGGCTTCGGTTTGCTTCACCCGTTTTTCCATTTCTCCGGGAAATTTTTCGTTGAGTTCGGCGAGGCTCATGCCTTCCCACTGGCCGAATGAGAGTTCGCGCAATTCAGGGCAGGCCACGGGTTCCAGGCCATGCGGTTCCGCGATCAGCCGGGCTCCGTGCACCGTGCGCTGCAGGTCGCTGGAGTAGACGGCGCGTATCGGGTGCTTTTCCAGGCTCTGGGCGATTTGGCGGGATTGCTCCAGGCCCTTGTCCGACAGGGAGACGTCGAAATGGCCGTTCATGCAGACCTGGGAGGCATTGGCGGTTTCGCCATGCCGGAACAGATAGACTTTGCACCCGGGAGTTCCTCTGAAGGCTCGGGAACCGATATCGGAAATTGTGGGTTGGGAAGAGGGCACGGGATGGACCAAAACTCAAAAAAAATGGCAGACGCGCACGCCTGCCATCTTCAGGTATTCAAATTTATTTAAACGGTTTAAACGGGTTGACCGGCTTAATGGCCGCCACCGCCGCCACCGGTACTCCACAGATAGAAGAAATCCAACCCCTGAACGACCATCAGCGCCCAGTCAATCAGCAGGTAATAGCCCGACATGACAACCATGGCAATAATAAAATGGGTGATGGATTTTCCTGTAATAAATGGTTTTTGTTCTTCTTGAATTTCTGACATGAATAATCGATCTCCCCTCTCTAGGTTTAAAATTTTCGGTGTGGACCCCTATTACCGCCAAACGGACGCGAACCAGTAGAAAAACCAGAGACAAAAGATAACGGTCGCAAGATAAATATAGGGGCCGGATTTTTCCTTGAGTTTTTGTAAATCCATTCGGGTTTTCCTTTTATAATGGTTAAGTTGCTAATATGTTTTACTCTTGACAGTATAAAAGACGGAATGCTAATTTAAGCGTCCCTTTGTTTATTTATTTATGAGGACCATATGGCCAGTAAAGACGGGAAAATCTTCGATACAATCGTTCTAATCGGTTTGGGGATCAATGTTCTGACCGCCGCCTATCTGCTGCTGATGTACTTTGAATTCATTTAAGCTGGCATAATCTACCATATTGTTTTTTAAAGTCAAGACCAAAAGCCGTTTTACCGGGCCTCTCTCGCTTCCCGGTGTAGAGGTGTTTCGAGGTTATTGAACCGTTGATTTTAAAGGGTAAATGACGTAGAGCAACAGGTAGGTGGCGGTGCTGGTACACAGAATCAGAGCAAACAGAACCATCGTTCCACGGCCCAGAATCCGGTGCCGCCGGGCTCCATCCGGGAGCTTTTTTTGAATGAAACTTTCCAGCCCCACCACCGCCGCGATGGTCAGAAAAATCAGAAAATAGGCCAACTGCGACTGCCAGGATTTACCCGCCAGCAGGCAGAATATTTCTGCCACCACCCATAAGCCCAATGTCCACAACCAAATACGGGTGAATTTTCCGGGCGCCGCCCGCAACTCCTGCGACTGGAGGACATAGCCTCCCTTGATCTTTTTACTGGCACGAAAACCTTCAATGATCATATAAGGGGCCAGGATCAGGCCCAGCGTGACCAGGGTGAGGTGAGTGAAAAGTATGGGAAGGAACACCGACTCATAAACCTCGGGCGGGCCCCCGAAGCCTTCTTTGCCTTCCGCCGAAAGCGCCCCCAGCCCCTTGAAATAATAATAAGCCACAAAATAGACCACCATGGAGACCATGGAGATCAGAATCAGCTTGTGGTGCCGGGTGCCCTGGCCTCGCTTGGCCATCCACCAGGCGGCCAGGAACAGCACGGTGAATACCACCGCCAGCAGATAGCTCAAATCCGCGCCCAGGGTTCCCGATTCGACCAGGAATCCCGGTTTTTTCAATAATTCCTGCATGGCTTCCTCTGGTGGGACGGGGGATCAGGTCTGGCTTTTACCGAGGATCAGGGTGCCGCCGTAGAAAAAGGTGGCCCCGGCCACGGTTCCCCAGAGCAGGGGCTCCATTCCCATCTGGGTGAAAAACATCAGCACCACATAGGTGATTGCCCCCAGACCAATGATCTGCATGGACCTGCCTAAAAAGTAACGGAACGGACTCATGGTTTGTTCAGTCGAATTTATTTACCCCGGACCTTTGTGTTGGCTTCAATCAGGTCATTGATGTGGGCCCGGCAGAACTCCTGGATTTTTTCTTTCACCATGACTAAGGCGATTTTTCCCGGGGTGGTGAATCCGCCCGGAATATCCGGAACGGGGTTTTTGGCCGGGTCGGCGGCATGCGCCTGGCTCCGCTTGACGATTTCGGTGTCATCATAAAGATCTTCCAGCGGATAACGGTAAAGGAGTTTGACGTATTCCCGCTCCTTTTCCGTATCTTTTTTGGAATCCCAAACGATATTTTCCATTTCGATGGATTCCGGCGGCCGGGTCCGGCCCTCGATGATTTTTTTAATTTTCTCAAAGTAGGCGCTGACATCCTCGGCCGTCGGCAGTTCTTCCTGGGGAATTTTGGAACTGATTTCGAATTCCAGGCAATTATCCTGTAAAGCCGGGCGGCTGATTTCATAGGTGATATCGTGGTTATTAAAACGCCGGCCTTTCTTGGTTTTGTACTTGTTCTGGAATTCAGCAATCAACTGGCTCAATCCCTCGCTGGCAAACTGGTTGAAAAGAATTCCCTTTAAGCTGGGCATAAATTTAACTCCTCCGTATCGAACAGGCTTTCTAATGGGTCATCATCCGAATGAACGGGTGCGCGAGAATCCGTTCCGAATTGAAACTGTAAAATTTACCATAACCGCTTTCAGGCTTCATCTTTTGTTTTTCCGGCGGAAAGAATCTCCGGCCCGGAAGTTTCGAGCAAGCAACCGATGAAAGCGGAACCGGGGGTCTAAGATCCCGAAATTTCAGGGCTTGCAGCCACTGTGGCAGGCGGGGACGCCGGCTCGGCCTGTTTCAAAAAAGTTTTCGTCCCTTGGGCCTGGTAGACGTATTTCATCTGAATACAGCCCGGTTGTTTGTCGGCGCAATAAAAACTCATGTACTGCACCTTTGCGTATTTGCCATCCGCCGTGCGCAGAACGTATACATTTTTCCGCGCGGTCAACTTGTGGGTGATGTAATTGTACTTATACCAATTGATCAGGACGGGATTTTCGGTTTCCGTCCGCGTCGCCTTATCCGCCACAAACTCCTTGAGCGGGACGCTTTCCACAGCATCAAAGGCGACTTCTCCCAGATTCAGGACCCCGGCTTTACCGAACTTGTTGGTCTTGCCGCCGTTGGTGATGATTTTCCCGCGCCGGAACGCCAGATCCCACTCCAAAGAGGACGGGTCCATGATTTTAACCTGTTTGCCCCGGGAAAAATCGAAATAGGTCCATTGTTCTTCATTGGTGGCGTCCACCACGATGCTCTTCGCGGGCAACAGGTTGGGGTTTGTGACCGGGACCTGTTTCTGCTGTATCCCGCCGACCGGGCCCCGCCGGTTTTTGTTGTTCTGGTTCACGCTGGGGGATTGCACAAAGGTATCGAGTTGCCGTAATTTGACCGGCAGCCAGAAAATCCCAATCAGGAAGAGCGTAATGATCAGGTTCCCGAAGAAAAGGTTTTTCCACAATTTCCGTTTGGCCTGCGCCTCCGGACTCAACTCGGAGTGGTTTGGATTTGGATGAGATTCGAAACTATCGCTCATGACAGTATTTTATAATAAACAGTATTATTTTGATTCTGACACATCCCGGAAATCCTTCAAAACTTTTTTGATGGCATGACGGGAAAAATCTTTTTTGCTCAGCCATTCATTCTTAACGGAGAATATATTGGCCAGAGACCCGGTTTGGGAGCCTATAAAACGCGCCCCCCAAATGGCTTCCCCGGTCCGGGTGTCGATTAAATAGACGCCGAAGGCCACTCCGGAACCCTCGCTTTGATCGACGGCTCCCGCCCGGTTGCGCATCAAATCGGTATAGCGGGTGACGGTGCCGATCAGCACCGCATCAAATTTTTCCCGGGAATAAGGTAAATCATACATCGTTTTGGGAGCCTCCGCGGGGAGGGCCGCTCCCGGTTTCGGAGTCTCCGGCGGCGTTTTCGGGGTGGTCACCATTTTCAGTTGGAACTCCTCCAGCATGCGCGTGGGCGAGACCACGGACAGCTTGGGCACCGTCTGCAGTTCGTCGGAAAATTGATTGGCGACCAGATTCCCCGCCTCTTCGTCTTTGCCGATGCCGGTGGTTTTATTCTCGAAAAAGACCACCCCGACGCGGCGGATTCTTTTAAACGCCTCGCGATTGAATATTTTGCTCTGCACCTGGTCCTTCGGTGGTACTTTCAGCAGTTGATGATAATAATCCGGGAAGCGTCCCCGCCGCGGGAACTTCTTCAGATAATCGGGAAAAGGATGCGGTTCGTTGATTTCATCAGTCAAATTCGGGTTGTGCCGCCGGTAATCCGCGGGCGGCACCTTGTGCAGGGGGTGCGCGTTCAGCGACGGGTTCGGGTTTTCCTGATGCATCGGGAACGCGTCATCGGTGTCGAGGGCCCCAGCGGGTGCGACGGCAAACATCAGCCCCGCCACGTTTATCATGTATAATAATCGTCGGATAATAATGCGCTTTCCGGAAATCACGGTGTCGCCTCGGTTGGTGTGAATCGGGAAACCCCAGATGTCGGCTCCCTGATTTAATATATCACAGGGGGTAGTGAAAACAACTGTAATCCAAAGCGGTTTCCCGTCCCTTGGCCTGGATTAAGTCCTCAATTTTAAAGTGACATTTTCTCTCGATGCGCCATTTCGTTGAAATCAGCCATACTCTGACCGGTCCTATTCCGGGGTCCGGGCCGCTTGCCGGACCTCTCGAAAAATGGGTTCTGCTGGGCCTGACGTTGGGGGCTCTAGCGGTTTTTCTGTGGGCGATGTGGCCCAAGTTTTGCGTGTTGACCCGGTCCGCCGGGGAAAACCGTTGGAACCGGCCGGTCCAGAGATTGTGGAACACCCTCCGCATCGCCTTCGCCCAAAGCAAAATGTTCAAGGACCGGTCCGCCGGCTGGATGCACGCCCTCATCTTCTGGGGATTTCTCATTCTGCTGTTTCGTGCCCTGCAGTTTTTTTACATGGGTTTTTTCCCGGGATCGATGGGCGAGTTCCCCGGATCGGCAATGATAGAAAATCTTTACTCCTGGGTTAAAAACATCGTTGTCGGACTGGTGACCCTGGCCTGCCTTTATGGTCTGTATCGCCGGTGGGTGGTGCGTCCGGAGCGGCTCAGTCTTTCGGGAGAGGGGATCTTCATTCTGTTGTTGATTTTGCTCATCATGATATCGGATATCACATTTGATACGGCAGAGTGGGGGCTGGCGAAATTCCCGGACCGGGAAAATTTATTCAGCACGATGGAACTTTTGAGCTATTGGACGCACATTTTGAGTATTCTGATATTCCTGGTGATCCTGCCGCGCTCGAAACACTTCCATATCATTACGTCCATCCCCAACGTGTTTCTGGGCAACGTCTCGCTGACCGGCAACCAGCTGAGCCGCCTCGATTTCGAGGACGAAAACCAAGAAACCTTCGGCGTGACGCGCATCGAGGAATTCTCCTGGAAAAAACTGCTCGACCTGCACACCTGCACGGAGTGCGGCCGGTGCGACGTATTCTGCCCGGCGCTCAATACGGACAAACCGCTGTCGCCGAAACAGTTCACTCTCGATCTGCGCGATCACCTCAACGCAAAAACACCCGCGATTCTCGGTAAAAAGGAGGAGGGTGCAACTCCGGCGCTGATGGGAGAGGTGATTCAGGACGCCACCGTCTGGTCGTGCACCACCTGCGGCGCGTGCGAGGAGGAATGCCCGGTGATGATCGAATACGTCAACAAGATGGTCGACCTGCGCCGCGGCCTGGTGCTCACCGAGGACCGGTATCCCCGGGAACTCGCCGAGGCCTTCCGGTCGCTGGAGACGCACAGCAACCCGTGGGGTTTTCCCGGCACCCAGCGCGAGGCCTGGGCGAAGGAGTTGGAGGTCAAACGATGGGACAAGAACAACCCCACCGAGTATCTGTACTTCGTGGGGTGCAACGGCTCGTTCGACAATCGCGGCAAAAAAGTTTCGGAATCGGTGGTGCGCGCCCTTCAAAAAGCGGGGATCGATTTTTCCATCCTCGGCAACCGTGAAGGGTGCACGGGCGATCCCGCCCGCCGCCTCGGCAACGAGTACCTGTTCGACATGCTGGCCTCGCAGAACGCCGAGACGCTGAAGCAGGAAGGCGTGCTTAAAGTGATCGTTCACTGCCCGCACTGCTTCAACTCGTTCAAACATGAGTATCCGGAATTCGGCGTGAAGCTGGAAGTCATCCACCATTCGGAATTGCTGGCGCAGCTGGTCAAGGAAAACAAACTGTCTGCGGAGGGCACCGCGAACGAAACGGTGGTGGTTCACGATTCGTGTTACCTCGGCCGGCACAACAAGATGTACGATCCCCCGCGCGATATTTTGAAATCCGGCGCGTCCCCGGAATCGGTGAAGGAAGTGGAAAACTCGCGCGAGCGCGGTACGTGTTGTGGCGCCGGCGGCGGACGGTTCCTGCTGGAAGAAACCGGCCCGCGCATCAATCATCAGCGCGTCGACGAACTCATGCAGGCGAAGCCCGATACCATCGCCGTGTCCTGCCCGTTCTGCGTGCTCATGCTGGAGGACGCCCTCAAGGCCAAAAACCTCGCTGACACGGTGAAGGTGAAAGACGTGTCGGAAATGCTGTGACTTCCCGCCTTCCTCCACGAACCCGCCTTTCTTAAACAACGCACAAAAATTCAACCGGTTGGAACCCCGCCCGGCGGCCGGCGGTACCCGCTTTTTTGAGGGAATATTTTTTTCCGGAACTTTGCGTAAGCCGGGAGGACTTTGCCCGACTGAATCAACGAGACATCCTCGGGAAAAAGCCGTAGACTGGGGATATAGGTATTGGGGGGCACTCCTTAATCAGAGGTTTTGTCAATACGGGTTCCGGCCTGAAAGGAGTTTTGTTATGAATATCCCCCGCGCCCCGCAGGAAAAAACCAAGGTCAAATATCTCAATAAACTCGAACAGATTCCCCAACTTCAAACCGAAGAGCGGCAAACGCTGAGCCAGGTGGTCGACAAATTTGTCTTCCGCACCAACGATTATTACCAGTCGCTCATCAATTGGGACGATCCCAAGGACCCGATCAAGCGCCTGATCGTCCCCGACGCGAAGGAGCTCAACGACAGCGGTCAGCTCGACGCGTCGAACGAACACGCTTACACGGTCGCCAAGGGCCTCGAGTACAAATACGACTCCACCGTCATCATGCTGGTCAATGAAACCTGCGGCGCCTACTGCCGGTTCTGTTTCCGCAAGCGCCTGTTCATGGACGACAACGACGAGGTGACGAAGGATATCTCCGAAGCGCTGGACTATATCCGCCAGCATCCGGAAATTAATAATGTCCTGCTCACCGGCGGCGACCCGATGGTGATGTCCACCAGCAAGCTGGAACCCATGATCCGCCAGATTCGCGAGATCGATCACGTGCGCGTCATCCGCATCGGCACCAAGATGCCGGCGTTCAACCCGTACCGTATCATCGACGATCCCTCTCTGCTGGAGATGATCGAGAGGTACACCACGCCGACCAAGAAGATTTACGTCATCGCGCATTTCAATCATCCGGTGGAAATCACCGAGCCGGCGATCGAAGGCATCAACCTTCTGCAGAAGGCGGGGGCGTTGATGGTGCACCAGACGCCGATGATCGATGGGGTCAACGACGACCCGCTGGTGCTCAACGAGCTGCTGAATGAAATGTCGTTCCTCGGCGTGACGCCGTATTACGTGTTCCAGTGCCGGCCGACAGCGGGCAACCGGACGTTTTCGGTGCCGCTGGAACGGGCCTTCGAGATTTTCGAGATGGCCCGCGTCAAGTGTTCCGGCCTGGCCAAGCGCGCCCGCTTCGCCATGTCTCATGCCAGCGGCAAGATCGAGGTGGTCGGCCTGACGCCGGATCAGATTTTCTTCAAGTACCACCGCGCCGCGCACAACGGCAACAGCGGCAAGTTCATGGCCTTCAAACGCAACCCGGACGCCTACTGGTTCGACGACTACGCCGAGGCGCAGGACGCGAACACCATCGACTTCCCCCTGTCCGCGCTCAACGTGCAGGAATGGGTGGACTGGGGCCTCATGGATAAAGGCGGCGCCTGAAATCTCCTCCGCCTTTCCCTCCGGGATTTGTTACAATACAAAGCTTTTGGGCTCCCCCATTTGGTAAAGGGGGCCGGGCCAGCGTGACGCTGGATCCAAATTTGCTGACCGTTACCTGCCAACGATGACCGTTGAGCGCAATTGAGGTTTTAAAATTTCCTGCGGCGGTTCGCCGCCTCCCCCTTGTAAAGGGGGCCGGGGGTGGTTGATGATTTTTCCCTCTTTTTGTAGTTGCCCGATTTATCGGGCGGTTTTTAAAAGCGCCTCATGAATGAGGCAACTACCCTCCTCCTTTAAAAAGGGGGAATATTGATATTCCCATAGAAAGAAAACTTTATTTCATGAACGATCCCAAATCCAGAGCGGAAGGCGAAGCGGAAGCGCCGACCCATTTCATCCAAAAGATCATCGAGGAGGACCTCGCCGCGGGCAAGAACGACGGGCGCGTCCACACGCGCTTCCCGCCGGAGCCCAACGGCTACCTCCACATCGGCCACGCCAAATCGATCTGCCTCAACTTCGGCCTCGCCGAAGAATTCGGCGGCAGGTGCAACCTGCGCTTCGACGACACCAACCCGGTCAAGGAAGAGGCGGAATTCGTCAACAGCATCAAAGAAGACGTGAAGTGGCTGGGCTTCGACTGGGCGGACCGCGAATTCTACGCTTCGGATTATTTCGGCCGGCTCTACGCGTGGGCGCAGGACCTCATCCGCAAGGGCAAGGCCTACGTCGACGACCAGACGGCGGACCAGATCCGCGAAACCCGCGGCACCCTCACCGAGCCGGGCAGGGACAGCCCGCATAGGGAGCGGCCCGCCGAGGAAAATCTGGATTTGTTCGAGCGCATGAAGAACGGCGAGTTCCCGGACGGCTCGAAAGTCCTGCGCGCCAAGATCGACATGGCCTCGCCCAACCTGAACATGCGCGACCCGGTGATGTACCGCATCCTGCACGCGGAGCACCACCGCACCGGCGACGACTGGTGCATCTACCCGATGTACGACTGGGCGCACGGGCAGTCGGACTCCATCGAGGGCATCACCCACTCCATCTGCACGCTGGAGTTCGAGGACCACCGTCCGCTCTACGACTGGTTTCTGGACACGCTCGGCGTCTTCCACCCGCGCCAGTACGAGTTCGCGCGGCTCAACCTGACGTATACCGTGCTGAGCAAACGCAAACTGTTGCAGCTGGTGACCGAGAACCATGTCAACGGCTGGGACGATCCGAGGATGCCGACCATCTCCGGCTTCCGGCGGCGCGGGTTCACGGCGGCATCGATCCGCGACTTCTGCGACCGCATCGGCGTCGCCAAGGCCAACAGCACCGTCGACCTGGCCCTGCTCGAGTTCTGCCTGCGCGAGGAGTTGAACATCACCGCGCCGCGGGTGATGGCCGTCCTGCGGCCGCTGAAGATCGTGCTGACCAATTATCCGGAAGGGCAGGTGGAAGATCTGCAAGCGGAGAACAATCCCGAGGACCCGGAGGCGGGTTCGCGCACCATGCCTTTCTCGCGGGAGCTGTATATCGAGCAGGACGATTTCATGGAGGACCCGCCGAAGAAGTTTTTCCGCCTCGCGCCGGGCAAGGAGGTGCGCCTNNAGCAAAAGCGGCGGCGCCACCGCCGGGCGCAAGGTGAAGGGCACACTGCATTGGGTGTCCGCCCCGCACGCGTTCAATGCCGAAGTGCGCCTGTACGATAATTTGTTTTCCGAGATCGAGCCGGATGCGATCGAAATCCCCG
>JABAHQ010002980.1_pt2 | contig 56446 bp, 49 predicted proteins | sample 7062091 | NCBI WGS metagenome assembly JABAHQ01 (sample SAMN14534359, study PRJNA622989) | marine sediment metagenome | biome: marine biome [ENVO:00000428]; feature: marine pelagic biome [ENVO:01000023]; material: deep marine sediment [ENVO:00002113] | place: India: Gulf of Kutch | collected...
CGCCGCCTCCTCCAGCTTGTAGGTCCAGCGCCCGTAGTAGGTCATCGCCCGACCCTCGAATCGGTCGGGCTCGGCCTCCGGTGCCGGCGGATCGTTGACGAGGACGAGGAGGACCTTCCCCTCCACGTCGACGCCCTCAAAGTCGTCCCAGTCGTGCTCCGGCGCGCTGATGCCGTATCCCGCGAACACCAGCTCCCCGGTGGCCTGCACCGACGCCGCCCCGGGATCGCCGGACCACGCCACGAACTCGTCCCGATACGCGGGCTCGAAGGTGGCGCCGTGCCCCCGGAAGGCCAGGCGCACGCTGGCCGGCACCGGCGTGCTTCCCAGGATCGGAACCACCTGGAACCAGAACCCGTCCACCGGCTCCAGCCCCGCGCCCTGGAAGCGCGCGGCGATGTATTCGGCGGCGAGGCGTCCCCCCCGGGTCCCGGGCGCCCTTCCCTCGAGCAGGTCGTGGGAGAGGAACCGCAGGTCGGCTTCGATCTCGCGGCCGCGGATCGACGCGGCTGCCCGGTCGGCCGCGTCGCCCGGCCCCGCTCCGCAGCCCGAGAGCGCCGCGAGGACGAGGACCGCGCCCGAGGCTCCTGCCACACCTTTCATCGGGACTCCTGAGGCTGGGGGACGGAGGGCATCCGTGGAGAACACTCGGCGGGCGGGTGAGGCCCCGTCAAGCACGGTCCGTGACCGGGCGGGCCCAGCGCGGGCCCTGGGCCTCCACGTCCGGTTGCCGCCGCTCCTGCCGCCCCCTACCATCCCTCTTCCGGATCTACCCCCGGCCCAGGAGGGCTCCCATGATCACACGCGTCGCCGTCGGCCTCGCCCTCTGCGGCGTCGTGGCTTCCGGCCTCGACGCCCAGGACGTTCCCACACCCAGCTCCCACTTCGGCTTCGAGATCGGGACATCCAGGAAGCTGGCCGATTGGACCCAGCTGACCGCCTACTACGAGAAGCTCTCCCACACGAGCCCCCGGGTCCGGGTGGACACCCTGGGGCCGACGACGAAGGGGCGTCCCTTCGTCATGCTCACGATCACGAGCGAGGAGAACCACCGTCGGATCGACGAGCTCCACGCGATCCAGATGAAGCTCGCCGATCCCCGCACCGTGAGCGGACCGGAGGAGCTGGAACGCCTCCTGGACGAGGGCCGGACCGTGGTCCTGGTCACCCACAACATCCACTCCACCGAGGTGGGAGGAGGCCAGGTCGCAGCACGCATCGCCCACCGTCTCGCCTCGTCCGACGCGGCGGAGGTCCGGGAGATCCTGGACAACGTGATCCTCCTCCAGATCCCGTCCCTCAATCCCGACGGGACGGAGTGGGTGGTGGACTGGTACAACCGCTGGGTGGACACCGAGTACGAGGCCGCTCCCCTCCCGTGGCTCTACCAGTTCTACGTGGGCCACGACAACAACCGGGACTGGTACGCCTTCACCCAGGTCGAGACCCAGCACACGATCACGAAGGCCCACAACGCGTGGCATCCCCAGATCGTCCACGACATCCACCAGATGGGCCGCACCGGGGCCCGGATCTTCTTCCCGCCCTACATCGATCCCTGGGAGCCGAACATCGACCCGGCGCTCACCACCGCGGTCAACACCCTGGGAACCTTCATGGCCGCCCGCCTCACCGCAGAGGGAAAGAAGGGTGTGGTCGTGAACGCCAGCTACGATGCCTACACGCCGGCTCGGGCCTATCAGCACTATCACGCCGGGGCCCGGATCCTCAGCGAGACCGCGTCGGCTCGTCTCGCCAGCCCCTTCACCGTCGATCCCTCGGAGCTCGGGGGCGGGCGGGGCTTCGACGCCGCCGAGCGGAGCTGGAACTTTCCCTGGCCCTGGGAGGGGGGCGAGTGGGGTCTCCCCCACATCGTGGACTACATGGATTCCGGGGTCATGGCGCTTCTTACCCACGCGGCCGAGAACCGTCGCTACTGGCTCGAGAACTACCACCGAATCAACGAGCGGTCGGTGGCCGGCCGGGAGGAGTGGGCCGGGGCGTGGGTCATCCCCGCGGGACAGGAGAACGAGACCGGCCTGGCCTCCGCGCTCCGGATCCTGCGCATGGGAGACGTGGAGGTGCACCGGGCGGAATCGAGCTTCACCGCGGGAGACCGGAGCTTCCCCGAGGGCAGCTGGGTGATCCCCATGGCGCAGCCGTGGGCGTCCTTCGCCCAGACGCTCCTGGAGCGCCAGGTGTACCCGGACCTCCGCCAGTATCCGGGCGGTCCGCCGCGCCGCCCTTACGACGTGACGGCCCACACCCTCCCCCTTCTCATGGACATGGAGGCGGTGGCGCTGGACGAGACGCCGTCGGTCCAGCTCTCCGAGCCGATCCCGGTTCCGGATTTCCGCTTCCGTCTCCCGGAGACGCTCCGGGGAGAGGCGACACCGCGGATCGCGATCTACAAGTCGTGGGACGAGCCCATGGAGGCCGGCTGGACCCGGTGGGTCTTCGACCAGCACGGCCTCGCCTACGACACGCTCCACGACGCGCGGATGCGGGAGGGAAGCCTGGAGGACGACTACGACGTGATCCTTCTCCAGTCCCAGGACCCCGAATCGATCGTCGAGGGGTACTCGGAGGAGCGGATGCCCCCGGCCTGGGCGGGCGGGCTCGGCGAGGCGGGGAGTCGGGCCGTGGCGGACTTCGTTCGGAACGGAGGTCGGCTGGTGGCGATCGAAGAGGCCACGGACTACGTGATCGACCTCCTGGACCTGGGGGTGTCCAACGCGGTGGAGCGCCTCCCTCCGGAGGAGTTCTTCGTCCCCGGCTCGATCCTGCGCCTTCGGCATGAGGCCGGAAGCTTCGTGACCCGGAGGATGGGCTCCCAGGGAGTCGCGTGGTACTGGGGGAGCAGTCGGGCCTTCAGCGTCACGGATCCGGGGATCCGGGTCCTGGCCCGCTACGGTGCCGGGAATCCGATCCTCTCGGGGTGGATCCTGGGTTCCGACCATCTGGCCGACCAGCCGGCGATCCTCCAGGCCGAGGTGGGCCGGGGCTCCGTGATCCTCTTCGGCTTCCAGCCCAACTATCGGGGCCAGACCGTGGCCACCTGGCCTCTCCTCTTCAACGCCCTCGGCCCGGCCGGGTCGGCGATGGGCGCCGGCGGTGCCGGGAGCGCCGGGGACGGGGAGAGCCGTTGAGCGAGTCGACCTGTCCCAGCTGCGGCGCGCCGGCCACGGGAAACTTCTGCTCCCGGTGCGGGGCCGCCGTGGCAACCCGGGCGTGCCCCTCGTGCGGCTCGGACGCCAGCCCGGGGGATCGCTTCTGCACCCGCTGCGGCTCGCCCCTCTCGGGCGGAGCCGCCCGCACCGGAGGAGCGGGGGGGCCCCGGGGGTTGGGTGGGGAAGAGGAGGGAGACGGGTCTCTCGGCTGGTGGGTGGCCGGCCTGCTGTTGGTCGCGCTCATGGTCGTGGCCTTGATCCCGGTTCTCTCGGCAGAGCGGGGTCGCACCGACCGGTCGAGTCCGGCCGGGGCGGCGGGCGCCGCGGGATCCGCCATGGGCCCGGCCCCCAATGTGGACCTCTCGACGATGACGCCACGGGAGGCGGCCGACCGGCTCTTCGACCGGGTGATGCGGTCCGCCGAGCAGGGGGACAGCGCCCAGGCACAGAACTTCCTTCCCATGGCGATCGCCGCGTACGAGAGGGCCCGGCCCCTGGACGCGGACGGGCTCTTCCACCTCTCCACGCTTCAGCGCACGGCGGGCCGGGCCCAGGAGGCGCTGGAGACGGCCCGGAGGGGCCTGGAGGACAACCCGGATCACCTCCTTCTCCTCGCGGCCGCCGGAGAGGCGGCGAGCCTCGCCGGTGACCGGGACGCGGCCGAGGGCCACTACCGTCGTCTGCTGGAGGTGTGGCCGGAGGAGTCGGAACGGAGCCTGGAGGACTACCAGATGCACGAGGCCCTCCTGCCCAGCCTCCGGGAGGACGCCCGGGCATTCCTGGACGAGGGGGGCTGAGCCCGGCGACCCGGGAAGGCCCATCAGGGCATCGACAGGCCATCCGCCCGGTCCCGGAAGCCACGCTCCGGGGAAGGAGGGGAAGCGATGAGGGTCTTTGTCACCGGGGGAACGGGCCTGGTCGGGTCCCACGTGGCGGAGCGCCTCCGCCAGAGGGGGGACGAGGTCCTCTGTCTCCAGCGGGCCTCGTCGAACGCATCCTTCCTCCGATCGATCGGCTGCAGGATCGTCCGGGGCGACGTGCGGGACGATCCCGGGCGCACGGTTCGGGCGATGGAGGGGTGCGAGGCCCTCGTCCACGGGGCCGCCCTCATCTATGCCCGGGATCCCTGGCCCAGGATCCGCGCGGTGAACGTGGAGGGCACCGAGCGGGTGCTCCGTTCGGCCCGAAAGGCGGGGATCGAGCGCGCGGTCCACATCTCCTCCGTCGCGGTCTACGGCGATCCTCGGGAGAGGGTGGACGAGGATACGCCCCTGGATGCGCCCCTTCGCCCGCGGGACCTCTACGCACGCTCCAAGCGCGAGGCCGAGGAGATCGCGTTCGACCTCCACGGCCGGGGGACGCTGTCGGTGACGATCCTCCGTCTCAGCGCGGTCTACGGGGAGCGGGATCGTCTCTTCGCGCCCAGGATGGCGGCTCTGGCCCGGCTTCCCGTCACCCCGCTCCTGGGGACGGGGCGCGCGCCCCTTCCCGTGGTCTACGCGGGGAACGCGGCCGAGGCCGTGCTCCGCGCCCTGGACGCATCCCGGGCCGGGGGTCGTGCGTTCAACGTGGCGTCCGACCGTCCCACGACCCAGCGCGAGCTTCTGGGGGGAATCGCGCGCGGCCTGGGATGCAACCTCCGGCTCTTCCCCATCCCGGGGACGCTGGTGTGGTGGGGCGCGCGTATCGGGGACGCCCTGGGGATCCCGATCCCCGGGGCTCGGGATCTCTCCATGACACGTGTGGTCCGCTTCGCCCTCGACGGGAATCCGTTCGAGTCGAGCCGCATCCGCGAGGAGCTGGGGTGGGAGCCTCCGCACCCGCCCGACGAGGCGCTGGAGCGAACCGGAGCGTGGTTCCGGCCCCGAAGGGAGAACGGGTCGGGGAGGGGAGCCTGAGCGGGTGAGAGGTCGTGACGCCGTGGGAGAGGTGCGCCCTCCGGAGCCCTCGTGATCTCCTCTCCCCTCCTCCTCGTCGGGGTCGTGACCGGCGCCGCGGCCCTGGCGTTCTGGCTGGATCGCCGGATTCCCCTCCTCTCGAAGGTCGGGGCCTCCCTCCTGGCGATCCTCTTCGGAGCGCTCCTCTCCAACTTCGGGGTGGTGACGCCCGAGTCGCCGGTCTACGACGCGGTGGGGGGACCCGTCACCTCCCTGGCGATCGCCTGGCTCCTCCTCGCCGTGAACCTCCGGGACCTGAGGCGGGCGGGCCCGCGGATGCTGGGCGCCTTCGGCCTGGCCGTGGTGGGCACGGCGGCCGGGGCGTTCCTCGGCGCCCTGGTGTTCGCCGGCACGTTCGGGGGGGAGACGTGGAAGCTGGCCGGGACCCTCACGGGCACCTACTCCGGCGGCTCGGTGAACTTCGTGGCCGTGGGACGAGGGGTGGAGCTCCCGGACGCCCTCTTCGCCGGCGCCACCGCCGCCGACAACCTCACGACGGGTCTCTGGCTCGGGGTCACCCTCATGCTCCCGATCTGGCTCCGTCGCTTCTATCCCACGCCGGTGCCCTCGGGGGCCGACGCCGGGGACGAGGTGGGCCATCCCTTCTTCGAGACGGCGCCCCTCTCGACCTTGAGCCTGGCGGGGCTCCTGGCCCTCGGCCTCGGCCTCGTCGTCGCGTCCGAGTGGGTGGGCACGCTGATCCCGGCCGTGCCGGCGGTCCTCTGGCTCACGACCTTCGCCCTGGTCCTGGGCCACGTGGGTCCCGTGGCCGAAGCCGACGGCACCCTCCAGCTCGGCAACCTGGCCCTCCACTTCTTCTTCGTGATCATCGGCATCCACTCGAGGATCGCCGAGATCGTGGCGGTGGGGATCGAGGTGTTCTGGTACACGCTCCTGGTGGTGGGTTTGCAGGGGCTGGTGGTCTTCGGCGTGGGCCGGCTCCTGCGGATCGACGTGGGCACCCTCGCGGTCTCCTCCCAGGCCGCGGTCGGGGGACCGTCCAGCGCCCTCGCCGTGGCGGTGGCCCGGGAGTGGAGATCCCTCGTCCTCCCCGGGATCATCGTGGGCCTACTGGGTTACGCCTTGGGCAACTACGCGGGCTTCGCCCTTGCCGGCGCGGTCCGGGCGCTGGGAATCGGGCTGTAGTACCTGCCTGCGGAAGACCACGACATTCGATTGCCGCTGCATCCGCGCTGGACGGCGTCAGGCCTCGCTCCGAATAGCGTTGCTATTCCTCGTCGGCCTTCCTTGCCAGTGCGGCGCATCGACGCTCTCGGTGTTACGCGGACTTCCGCAGGCAGGTACCAGGCGGCCGTCGACCCCCGATCCTCGGGGCGTCCGCCGGCGTTGCTCCCTTCCTCTCATCTTTAGTATCATCGGAGGCTGGGACGGCCCGGCGGGGAGGGGGCCTTTTTTCGTCTCCGGGACCCGTGATCCCCCTCCGACGCCGGGCGAGCGCCCGCCACAGCCGACCCACGACAGACCCACGAGAGCGTGAGCGACACGAGCGCTGTACAGGAAGCCCCGGGAGGCTACGCCCCCGGCGATAAGGACACGGGGATCGTGAAGCCCAAGGGCACCTCACGGATCCGCGCCCACGAGGGGATCGAGACGGTCTCGATCGGGACGCGCAAGCCGGCGTGGCTCAAGGTGCGCTCTCCCGGAGGCCCCGAGTATCTCCGGCTGAAGAAGCTCATGCGGGAGCGCGAGCTCCACACGGTGTGCGAGGAGGCCGGCTGCCCCAACATCGGGGAGTGCTGGGAGGCGGGGACCGCCACCTTCATGATCCTGGGCGACGTCTGCACCCGGGCGTGCAAGTACTGCGCGGTCGCCCACGGCATGCCCACGGAGCTCGACGAGGACGAGCCCCGGCGGGTGGCCGAGACCGTGGGGGCGATGGGGCTGGAGCACGCGGTGATCACAAGCGTGAACCGCGACGAGCTGCCCGACGGCGGCGCGAGCATCTACGCGGCCACGATCCGCGAGATCCGGAGGCGGCTCCCGGACTGCCAGGTCGAGGTCCTGATCCCCGACTTCAAGGGAGACGAGGACGCCCTGGCCACCGTCCTGGACGCCGAGCCGGCGATCCTCGGGCACAACCTGGAGACCGTGGAGCGGCTCCACCCCGACGTGCGTCCCGGGGGCCGCTACTGGCGCTCGATCTCCTTCCTGGGCGCCTCCAAGCGGATCCGGCCCGACATCCTCACCAAGACGGGGATCATCCTGGGGATGGGGGAGGAGCACGACGAGATCCGCCAGGCCATGGCCGACCTCCGGGAGGCGTCGGTGGACATCCTCACCCTGGGCCAGTACCTGCGCCCCTCCGAGAAGCACATCCCCGTGGCCCGCTGGGTGACGCCGGACGAGTTCCGGGGATGGAAGCGGGTCGGCGAGGAGGAGCTCGGCTTCCGGCACGTGGAGTCGGGGCCCCTGGTCCGCTCCAGCTACCACGCCAAGGACCAGGCCCGGGAGGTGGACGCGGGCGGGCCCGGGGCGATCACCGAGGTCATGGAAGCCGATGTGCCGGCGCCCGCCGAGAGGTCGGCACCGGGACTGGTGCAGCTCACGATGGGCCGACCCGGACGGGACGCGACCACCGAGGACGAGAGCGATGGCTGACGCGAAGACTGCGGAGCAGGAGAAGGAAGCGGTCGAGGCCCGTGAGGCCCAGGCAGCCGCCGAGGCGGAGCTCGACGCCTTCTCGCCGGAGGCGCTGCGGAAGCTGCTGAGGGAGATGCTCCTCTACCGCCGCTTCGAGGAGAAGGCGGAAGAGGCCTACGCCATCGGCAAGATCGGCGGCTTCTGCCACCTCCACATCGGGCAGGAGGCGGTGGCCGCCGGGGCGATCGCGCCCCTCCGGGACGACGACTACGTGATCACGGCGTACCGGGAGCACACCCAGGCGCTGGCCAAGGGGATGTCACCCCGGGACGTGATGGCGGAGCTCTACGGGAAGAAGACGGGCTGCTCCGGCGGCAAGGGCGGTTCGATGCACCTCTTCAGCGTGGACCGGGCCTTCCTGGGCGGCCACGGGATCGTGGGCGGCCAGGTGCCCCTGGCGGCCGGGATCGGCTGGGCGATCAAGTACCGGGGCGAGGACCGGATCTGCGTCTGCTTCATGGGCGACGCCGCCGTGAACCAGGGGGCGTTCCACGAGGCGATGAACATGTCGGCGGTCTGGGAGCTGCCGGTGATCTACGTGGTGGAGAACAACGAGTACGGGATGGGCACGGCCTTCAGCCGGGTCTCGGCCACCGACATCGTCCAGCGATCCTGCGCCTACGACATTCCCGGAAGCTGGGTCTACGGCCAGGACGTGCTCCAGGTGTACAAGGCCACCGAGTCCCTGGCCGGGGAGATCCGGGACGGCGGCGGGCCGCGGTTCCTCGAGGTGCGCACCTACCGGTTCAAGGGCCACTCCATGTCGGATCCGGTGTCCGGGACGTACCGGAGCAAGGACGAGGTGGAGGAGAAGGCGGATCGCGAAGATCCGATCAAGATCTTCCGGGACCGTCTTTTCGAAGCCGAGCTCCTGACCCAGGAAGAGCTGGAGGCGATCGACGAGGAAGTGCAGGGGGAGGTTGACGACGCTGCCCAGTGGGCCGAGGAGCAGCCTGCGCCGACCGAGGAGGACCTCTACGCCCACGTCTACTCCCAGATGAACGAGAGCGGGCGGCTCTTCCTCGATGGCCGGGAAAGGGGCTGAGGCCATGGCCGAGCTGACCTACAGGGAGGCCCTGAACCAGGCCCTCGAGGAGGAGCTCCGGCGGGACGACGCCGTCTTCCTCATGGGCGAGGAGGTGGGCGAATACGACGGCGCCTACAAGGTGTCGAAGGGGCTGCTGGAGAAGTTCGACGCGACCCGGATCGTGGACACGCCGATCTCGGAGCTGGGCTTCGCCGGGATCGGGGTGGGCGCGGCGATGGTGGGGCTGCGGCCGATCATCGAGTTCATGACCTTCAACTTCTCGATCCTGGCCCTGGATCAGGTCATCAACTCGGCGGCGAAGATGTTCTACATGTCCGGGGGCCAGATCAACATCCCCATCGTCTTCCGCGGGCCGACGGGCGCGGCGCTCCAGCTCTCCGCCCAGCACTCCCAGGCGTGCGAGACGTGGTACGTCCACGCGCCGGGCCTGAAGCTGGTCACGCCGTCGTCTCCCGCCGACGCCAAGGGTCTCCTCAAGGCGTCGATCCGGGACGACGACCCCGTGGCCTTCATGGAGGGCGAGCTCCTCTACAACGTGAAGGGCGAGGTGCCCGAGGACGAGGACTTCGTCATCCCCCTGGGGGTGGCCGACGTGAAGCGGGAGGGCTCCGACGTCTCGATCATCTCCCACGGGAAGATGGTCAACGTGGCCCTCCAGGCCGCCGGCAAGCTCGACAAGGACGGAATCGACGCGGAGGTGCTGGATCTGCGCACCCTCCGGCCCCTGGACGTGGACGCCATCCTGGCCACGGTGAAGAAGACGAACCGGGCCGTGTACCTGGAGGAGGGGTGGCCCTACGTGGGGATCGGGAGTCAGATCGTCGCGATCATCCAGGAGGAGGCGTTCGACCACCTGGACGCCCCTGTGGTCCGGGTCACCCAGGCCGACGTCCCGATGCCGTACGCCAAGAACCTGGAGCAGATGGCCAAGCCCCAGGCCGACCGGGTCGTAAAGGCCTGTCGGCGGGTGCTCTACCTCGACTGAGGCGCGATCGATGGCTACGAAGGTGCACATGGAAGCCCTCTCTCCGACGATGGAGGAGGGGCAGGTGGTGAAGTGGCTGAAGTCCGAGGGGGACGAGGTCGCCAACGGCGACGTCCTCGCCGAGATCGAGACCGACAAGGCGACGATGGAGCTCGTGGCCCGGGGCTCGGGCGTGCTGCGCAAGATCCTCCTGGAGGAGGGCGGCACCGCCGCCGTGGGCGAGGTGATCGGCGTGATCGCCGCCGAGGACGAGGAGATCGCCGACCTTCTCGAGGACGTGGGACGCCAGGACGGCGCCGGCGCGCCCGCTGCCGAGGCCGAGGCCGAGGCGGAGGCGGAGGAAGAGGCCGAGAAAGCGGCCGCGCCCGACGAGGAGCCCTCCGAGGCCGCGGAGCCGTCCGCAGCCGGGACCCGGTCGGAGGGAGAGCGGGTCAAGGCGTCTCCCCTGGCCCGGCGCCTCGCCGAGGAGGCGGGGCTCGAGCTCTTCACGGTCTCCGGGTCCGGACCCGGGGGCCGGATCGTGAAGCGCGACGTGGAGACGGCCGTCGAGGAGCGGGAGGCGGCGCCGGCGGAGGCGCCGACCCCGACGGAGCTCCCACCCCACCTGGAGGAGATGCCCGAGGAGGCCTACGAGGACGTCTCCCTCTCCCAGATGCGGAAGACGATCGCCAAGCGCCTCACCCAGAGCCTCGGGCCGGTCCCCCACTTCTTCCTCCGGATCGAGGTCGAGATGGCCCGGGCCCTGGAGGCCCGGAAGCGGATCAACGAGGTCCTAGAGGAGGACGGCGAGAAGGTCTCGATCAACGACGTCATCATCCGGGCCACGGCCGCGGCCCTGCGCCGCCATCCGGAGTGCAACGCGGCGTGGCAGGGAGACTCGATCCGACGGTTCAACCGGGTCCACATCGGGGTGGCCGTGGCCGTGGAGGACGGCCTGATCACTCCCGTGGTCCGGGACGCGGACCGGAAGGGCGTGGTCCGGATCGGCCGGGAGGTGAAGGAGCTGGCCGGCCGGGCCCGGGAGAAGAAGCTCCAGCCCGAGGAGTACACGGGCGCGACCTTCTCGATCTCCAACCTGGGGATGTTCGGGATCCAGGAGTTCACCGCGGTGATCAATCCCCCCGAAGCCGGGATCCTGGCGGTCGGTGGCGTCGAGGAGAAGGCCGTGGTCCGGGACGGCGAGGTCGTGGTCCGGCCCCGGATGACGGTGACGATGAGCTGTGATCACCGGGTGATCGACGGGGCCACCGGAGCCCGCTTCCTCCAGACCCTGAGGACGATGCTGGAGGAGCCCGCCACCGCGCTGATGTAGCGGTTCCGGGGGCGCCGAGGCCCGGACCGTCCCTCAGAACGCCCCGCCGCCGCCCCCCCCGAAGCCGCCGCCGCTGAAGCCGCCGCCGCTGAACCCCGAGCCGCCCGAGCTCCGCGGCGAGGAGGCGAAGGTCTTTCCCGTGTGGGTCGTGAGGTCTCCCAGGCTGCCGCAGAAGTGCGTGGTGTGGAAGCGGCCGTGGTGGGTTCCCCGATACCAGTCCGGGGGCTCGGTGACCAGGTCCTCGAACGCCCTCGCCCACTTCTTGTCCACGCCCAGGGCCATGGCGTGGGGAAGGTACTTCTCGAACATCTCCGGGCCGGTGATCATCCGCCGGAAGCGGTCCTCCTCCACCCGGTCCAGGAACTCCTCGAAGCCCAGGACCTCCTCGAGCATGCGGGTGCCCTTCCGGGTCCGGGCGGGCATGAAGTAGCCGAAGCCGAAGACCGGAANNTCGAGCATGCGCGTGCCCTTCACGGTCCGGGCGGGCATGAAGAGACCGAATCCGATCACCGGAAGCGCGCTCCCAACCACGGCCACGACCATGGACGTGGGGGAGACCGCCGCCGAGAGCAGCCCCGCGAACTGAAGGAGGACGAAGCCTCCGACGGCGACCGCGCCGCCCACGGTCAGGTAGAGACCCTTCACCTTGTCCGGGCGCTTGTGGTAGAGGCCGAGGTCCATCAGGCGCCGGAAGACCCCCTTCTTGATGTCGTCCAGGTGCTTGTAGAACTCGTTCTCCAGGTCCGACAGCATCACCTCGCTCGAGATCCCGCCGCCGCCGAAGAGGCCCCGCAGGAGCTCCCGCTCGTGGTCGTGGAGCCCCGTCCACTCCGGGGCGTCCCGGGTCCGGACGAAGCGGTATTCGGCGCCGGTGAAGAACTCGTGGATCCGGTTCTTGTCCACCTCCTCGATGCGCAGGTATCCCCGCACCGCCAGATCCACCAGGGTGGCCACCACGTCCCGGGTGTCGGGCTTGTTGTCCACGAGGGTGCCGACCTCCGCCGGGGCGAGGTGCTCGGGGGGCTCGTAGTGGGGCATGATCGACCGCAGCTCGGGGTCCCGGCCCCGGGTGTGCCAGAGCCAGCCCATGAGCGCCGTGACGACGACGGGGAAGAGGAGGATCCAGTTCGCGCCCAGGAACCAGCCCGCCTTCCGGACGAAAGCGGGTCGTCGCACGACTCCGGGGTCCCAGGCGACGGCGATGGTGAGTCCCTCACGGAACCCCAGGACCCGGGTGGTCTCGAAGTAGAATCCGCTGTCGAGGGTGTCGATGCTGGCCGCGCGCTCCCGGGAACCGTAGCCTCCCGTGAACGCCGCCGCCCGGAGGCCGGTCACTCCCGCGGGCAGCTCCACCACCGCCGAGGCGGAGTGGATCGGGACCTCCCACTCGTCTCCCGTCACGTTCCAGTACAGCTCGTCGTGGGGATCGGAGAACTCGGCGTCGTCCCCTCCTTCGAAGAATCGGAGGGCGTTGGGCGACGTGTAGCGGATCGTGACGGTCCGGGACGTGTCCACGGCTCCCGGCACCCAGATCTTGACCTTGCGGTAGTTGCCCTCCCTGCTCTCCTCGTAGCGGAGGGTGGAGCCGCCCTCGTCGGTGACGTCCTCCACGTCGAGGTAGAGGTGATACCGGAAGCCCTGGGGCGTCCGGTACTCGACCGGGATCGTCCGGAAGACGCCGTTGAAGCGTCCGTCGAAGCGGAAGGTGATCTGCTCGCGGACGTCGATCGACCCGTCCTCGGCCACCTCGATCGTCGAATGGAAGGCCTCGACGTGATAGCTGCGGGCCTGGGCCTCGGCGCCGGGAGGAGACCAGAGGGCGCCGAGGGTCGCCGCGAGGGCGACGAACGGGGTCGCGCGGTGGCCGACGTGCGCTTCTCTCCTCATGCGTTCCTCGCTCGCTGTGACGGGGAGAGGGATCGCCCGAAAGCGGCCGACTCCAGCTCGCGGAGCACCCGATCCGGCGCGCTTCGGACCCAATCCCGGAACCGATCTCCAATCTTCCGGTGCCGGGGCAGGTACTCAAGAAACGCGTCGAGGTCGAAGCGGGCTCGGACGATTCCGGCCCCTGCGGCTTCGGCGTCGAGGGCGTTGCACGCCTGCTCCACGTGCCCCTCCGTGGGGACGAGGAGAACGGGCTTGTCCAGGTACATCGCCTCGCACACCGCCTCGAACCCGGCGGTGGTGGCCAGGCCGCGACAGGTCCGGAGCGCCTCGATGAAGCCCTCGCCGTCCAGGGGGCGGAAGCTCAGGTTCTCGTGGCCGCTCTCCGGTGCCGTGGCCGAGCGGTCCATGAAGACGCGGACGGGCACGTGGCGGTTCCCCTGGTGCCAGGCGTTCAGCTCCGGGGCGTATCCAGGATTCAGGAGGTAGACGAGCACGTGCTCTCCCTCCTCCGGGACCGCGTCGGTGATCGCCTCCCGCAGGAGGGGCGGGACGACCCGTGTGCGCGGAGCCGGGTCCTCGAGCTCCCGGAAGGAAAGGGCGAGGCGCGCCCGCACTCCGAGCCCGCAGATCCACGTCAGGAGCCGCAGACCGAGCCACCCCGGCGTGCGACCCGGAGGGCGCGGAAACTCCGGATGGGTGAGGAGGAAGTGGTGTCCCACCGCCACGGTGGGCGTCGTCGGCAGGAGGATCGCCACGGCGATGGCGCTCACGAGGTCGAAGAAGTTCACGATCAGGTCGGGGCGAAGCCGCCGGAGACGCCAGGCGATGCGCACCCCGCTCCACACGTAGACCGGGAAGCGGAGGGCGTTGTGAAGGGCCGTCGCGGCCACGCTCATTCCCCGGTCGTGCCGATCGGGCACCAGGACCGGCGTGGTGTAGGTCGTCACCGGAGCCCGGGTGCCCTCCGTGAAGAACCCGGGCGGTGCGCGGAGCTCGCTGGTGCCCACGAAGATCCCGCACACCTCGTGTCCCGCTTCCCTGAGGATCTCCTCCACCGCCAGGGCCTGGGTCATGTGCCCCCGGCCCTCGCCCTGGACGAGGAAGGCGCAGCGGAGGGGTCGGTCGGCCATGGTCACCTCCACTGCGCCCCACGCCCCGCGGCTTCGGCGTTCGAGATCCCGGAGCGCTCGTGGGGCGCAGGCCGGGAATCACCTTGCGGGGAGGTGGCCTCTCTGGTACTTGTCTCGATGCCCGCCCGATCGCCGGGCCGTTCGTGGAGAGCCGCCCCTCCGACGGTCCACCGCTCCCACGACGATCGCCTTCCTCTCCACGGAGTCTCCCGGGACCGGCCCATGAGGATCCGTCCGTGACTCGCCGAGTCGTCGTCAGCGGGATCGGCCTTATCACGCCGTGCGGAACCGGCGTGGACCGCACCTGGTCCACCCTGGTGGAGGGACGGAGCGGGGTCCGGCCGGTGCCGGAGCTCGAGGACGCGGGGCTCGCCACCCGCTTCGCGGGGCGGGTCGTGGACTTCGAGCCGGCCGACTTCATGGACCGCAAGCAGATCCGCCGCCTGGACCGCTTCCAGCAGTTCGCCGTCGCTGCGGCCGAGATGGCGGTCCGTGACGCGGCCCTCTCGGTGCCGCCGCCGGCGGCCGAGCGGGCCGCGGTGATCGTCGGGTCGGGGATCGGCGGGATGGTGCTGGCGGAGCGGGAGTACGCCCGGGCTCTGGAAGAGGGCCCCGGGGTGATCAGCCCCTTCTTCATCCTCAACCTGCTTCCGAACATGGCCCCGGCCCAGATCGCGATCCGCCACGGGTTCAAGGGCCTGAACCTCTCCACGAACTCGGCCTGCGCGACGAGCGCGCACGCCCTCGGGGAGGCGATGCGGCTGATCGAGCGGGACGAGGCCGACCTGGTCCTGGCCGGCGGCGCCGAGGCGCCGATCGGATTCATGGCGATCGGCGGCTTCAACGCCCTTCGGGCCCTCTCGACGCGAAACGACGATCCCCAGGGCGCGAGCCGGCCGTTCGACCGGACCCGGGACGGCTTCGTCCTCGCGGAGGGGGCCGCGATCCTCCTCCTGGAGGAGCGGGGGCACGCTCTGGAACGCGGAGCCCGGATACGGGCGGAGCTCGTGGGATACGGCACCAGCGCCGACGCCCACCACCTCACCGCCCCCGCGCCGGAGCACGAAGGGGGACAGCGCTGCATGGAGCTGGCCCTCCGGGACGCCGGGGTGGAGGCGGCGGAGGTGGGCTACATCAACGCCCACGCCACCGCCACGCCGATCGGCGACGGAATGGAGGCCGGCGCGATACGGGCCGTCTTCGGCGAGCACGCGGACCGGATCCCGGTCTCCTCGACGAAGTCGATGACGGGGCACATGACGGGGGCGGCGGGCGCCGCGGAGGCGGCGTTCGCGATCCTCGCCATGGAGCGCGGCACGATCCCGCCCACGATCAACCTCCACGATCCCGACCCCGAGATCGACCTGGACTGCGTGCCCAACGAGGCCCGTCCGGCCGAGCCGGCGGTGGTCATGAGCAACTCCTTCGGCTTCGGCGGAACGAACGTCTCCCTCGTCTTCCGGAGGCCCGACCCGGGGTAGGAGTCCCACCGACGGATGGGGCGAGCCGCGCCTTCGACGTCGGCCCGGCGCCGAGGGCGCCGGAGACTTCCACATCAACCGCACGTCTGCGGGCCGTCCACCGCGTCGAGCTCGGCGAGGAGACGCCGGGCCGCCCTCTTCAGCTTGGGATCCGGGGGGTGGAGTGCGGGCAGCGCCAGGGCCCTGCACGCGTGGCGCCGTGCGAGCCGGGAACGGCCCCGGGCCTGGTGGAGGCGCGCCAGGTCCAGCCGGAAGTAGACCAGCCGGGGATCGAGCTGCACGGCCCGCTCCAGGTGGAAGCGAGCCTTCTCCCAGCTCGCCTGGCCCAGGAGGTTCCCTCCCAGGAAGAGGCGGCCCAGGAGGCGGGAAAAGGCCGACAGGGACATGACCTCGAAGTGGGTCCGCCCCAGCACGTTGTGCGCGCCGCCGTGCCGTGGACGCTCGCCCAGGAGGCGCCGGCTCTCCCGGTACACCTCCTCGCCCAGCTCGGCCATCTCCCGGGCCGAGCCGGCCTGGACGGCGTGGAGGCCGAGGTTGGCCACGAGCCAATACCGGCCTTCGGTTCCCCGGGGACGGACGGTCCGGGCCCGACGGGCGTAGGCGGCCCCCCTACGGAACCATCGGTTCTGGGCCGCCGTGGTCTCCTCCAGGAGGCCCGCGGCGAGGGAGAACCACGCGGCTCTCCAGAGGACGTCGTACGCTTCGGGATCCCGGGCCAGCAGGCGCTCCAGGCGTGCGATCCCCTCCCCGGGCTCTCCCCGGAAATACGCTTCCTCTGCCCGCAGGAGGTCCGGGTGGTCGGCGCTCGGCCCGCTCGGCACCGTGCTCTGAGCGTGGACGTCCCCCGCCGGCACCAGGAGGAGGAGCGCGGCGGCGAGGCCCGCGGCGAGGGGAGAGGAGAGGTTCGGGGAACGGCGCGGACTCGTCCGGTCTGCCTGAAGTCGGAGAGGGGGCACGGGATCGCGGGGAGCTGCGGGTCGGACCGGCTAGATCTCCACGGCCCGGAGAGCGCCCGCGAACGCCTCCAGCACCCGGTCGATCTGCTCGTCCCGGTGGGCGGCCGTGACCGACACCCGGAGAAGACAGGACCTCGGAGGGACCGCGGGGGGCACCACCGGGTGGACGAGGACCCCCCGGTCGTAGAGGGCCTTCCAGAATCGGAACGCGGTCTCCATGCCCTCCATGGGCACGGGCAGGATCGGCGTGCCCGACTCGCCCACGGGCAGCCCCAGCTCCGTCAGGCCCTCCCGAAGGCGGTCGGAGTTGGCCCAGAGGCGCTCCCGCAGACCCGGCTCGGTGGTCATGACCTCCAGGGCCGCGAGGGTGCCGGCCACGGAGGCCGGGGGGAGGCTGGCGCTGAAGATGAGGGAGCGGGCCGTGTGCCGCAGCACGTCGATCACCTCCCGGTCTCCGGCCACGACGCCTCCGATCGAACCCAGGGACTTGGAGAAGGTGGCCATGATCAGGTCCACCTCGTCCTGGACCCCGAAGTGGGCGGCCGTCCCCGCGCCCCGCTCACCGAAAAGCCCCAGCCCGTGGGCGTCGTCCACGAGGATCGCCGCTCCGCTGTGTCGGGCCACCGACACGAGCTCGGGGAGATCGGTGAGGTCGCCCTCCATGGAGAAGACGCCGTCGGTCACGACGAGCTTGCCCGCGTCCGGGTCGACTTCCCGGAGCATGCGGTCCAGGGCCTCGGGGTCCTGATGGGGATACCGGTGGAGGGTGCCCAGGCACATCAGCGCTCCGTCGACGATCGACGCGTGGGCCCGGCGGTCCAGATAAACGTGGTCGCCGCGGCCCACCAGGGCCGAGATGATTCCCACGTTGGTCTGGTAGCCGGTGGTGAAGACCAGGGCCGCCTCCTTCTGGAAGAGGTTGCAGAATCGGTCTTCGAGAGCGTCGTGGAGCACGGTGTTTCCGGTGAGCAGCCGGCTGCCCGTGGCGCCGCTCCCGAAGCGGTCCAGCGCCTGCCGCACCGCTTCCAGAACTCTGGGGTGGTGGGTGAGCCCCAGATAGTTGTTCGAGCCCAGCATGATCTTGCGCTCCCCCCGGATCACCACTTCCGCGGCGTCGCCGCCCTCCACCGGGAAGAAGTAGGGGTAGAACCCCTCCGATTCGGCCCACGCGACGTGGCGCATGAGCTCCGCCTCCCCACGGGTGAGGAGGGAGACCGCGTCAGTTCCGTAGGTCTCGCTCATAGATCCGCCAGCGTCGGTACACCTCGCCTCCAGCGTTCTCCAGGGTGCGGTTGGCATCGTCGTTGTCCTCCAGGACCCAGGAAAACTCCGCGTTCGTGACCCCGAATTCCGGAGCCCGGCGGAGCGCCTCGTAGAGGATCACCGGCAAGACGCCCTTCTTCTGATATCGCTCCAGGACGCCGGTGAGCATGCTCCGCACCCAAGGGGACCGGCGGCGCGCCAGGAGGATCCGCAGCCATCCCAGGGGAAGGAGGCGTCCGTTCCGGTTACCCAGGAGCGCGCGGTTGTAGTCCGGCACGATCACCGTGAACCCGACCAGATTCCCGTCCCGGTCCTCCACTCCGATCGTGCCCTCCGGGATCAGCAGAGGGCGCAACTCGCCGGCGATGAAGCGGAACTCCTCCAGCTCGAGCGGGCAGAACCCCCAGTTGCCCCTCCACGCCGAGGTGTAGACGCCCCACGCCTCTTCGGCGAAGGCGTCGAAGTCGGAGAGGTTCAGGCGCCTCACCCGGAGGCTCATCCGCTCCACGACCCTCCGGGAAAGGACCCGAAGGTGACGCTCGAAGTCGTCGGGAAGCTCGTCCACGCGGTGCCGCCACGCCAGGAGGTCCCTCTCCTTCGAGAACCCGGCGCGCTCCATCAAGCCGGCATAGTACGGGGGATTCCACGCCGTCATGAAGGTCGGGACGTGCTGAAAGCCCTCGACGAGCTGTCCGATCTCGTAGTTCGAGGAGGGGTTGAAGGGGCCCTGGATCGAGGTGAGATCCCGGTGGAGGAGCCAGTCGGCGGCGGCGTCGAAGAGGGCCCGGGCCGCCTCGGTGTCGTCGGCGCACTCGAAGAAGCCGAAGAACCCCGTCCGGTCGCCGTAGAACTCGTTGTGCCATCCGTTCTCGATCGCGGCGATCCGGCCCACCGGGGCGCCGCGCCGCTCGGCGATCCAGAGCTGCGTGCGGGCGTGGCGGAAGAAGGGGTTGAGCCCCGGGTCGAGAATCCGCCGCACCGCCCGCCGGAGCGGCGGAACCCACTGGGGGTAGCCCGGATCGTCGAAGAGCGACCAGGGCACGTCGATGAAGCGCTCCACCTCGCCGGGGTCCCTGACGGGCAGGATCTCGATGCTCAACGCCGTTGTGGTCCTCCACCGAGCCGACGGAGATTGACGGAGGCGACCCTCCCCGCGCCGGCCCCCTCCACGAGCTCTGGATGGCGAGTCGATCGGCCCGGGGTGAATCCGCACGCCGCCGGAGTCTCCCGGAAGATATGGCCCCCGCGGCGTGGCCCCGCCACCCTGCCGGGGGCTCGGGGAGCGCCGTCGGGTGGGCGGGAGGGCTGGAACGAGGCGGAGGTCCCGCTCAGCCCTCGTCGAAGCTGACCCGGGGGGCTTCCCGCTCGGCCTCGGGGATGTCGAAGAACTCCCGCTCCTTGAAGCCGAAGGACCGGGCCACGAGGTTGGACGGCACCTGTCCGATCTTGGTGTTGTAGTCCCGCACGACGGCGTTGTAATAGCGCCGCGACTGCTGGATGTGGTTCTCCAGGTCCGAGAGGGTGCCCTGGAGTTCCCGGAAGTTCTGGGCGGCCCGCAGCTCGGGGTAGTCCTCCGAGAGGGCGAAGAGGGACTTGAGCGCGTTGGTGAGCATCCCTTCGGCCTGGCCCTGCTCGGCCGGGCCCTGGGCGTTCATCGCGCTGGAGCGGGCCGAGATCACACGCTCCAGGGTCTCCTTCTCGTGGGACGCGTAGCCCTTCACCGTCTCCACGAGGTTCGGGATCAGGTCGTAGCGCCGCTTGAGCTGCACGTCGATGTCGGACCAGGCGGCGTCCGCCTGCTCCCGGAGCTTGACGAGGGAGTTGTAGATGAGGATGCCGCCACCCACGACCACCGCGAGTATCAGGAGCTCCCAGGGCATTGGAACCCTCCTTCGTTCGATGGAGAGGAGACGGGACGACCGGGTCGGGCCGGCCGCCGTCCGGGGGACGGAGGCCGACACCGGGGGGTATTGGCCATCTTAGACGCGGCGTCGTCCCGCTGTAAAGAAATACGGGGCGGCCCCGGTGTCTCTTCAGGGTCCCTTCACCCCGAGCCCCGGGGTGCTCCACGCCGCGCCGTGGCGGGTTTACACTGACGCGCTCCCCGACCTAACTTCCCCGTCCTTCAGAGATCTGACGGGCTCCTTCCGGGGTGTGGAACCCGGCATTCCCGGGGGCCCGGGAGGTGCCTGCGACCGACGCCGGGGCTGGATCCCGGCGGAAACGAGAGGTGAAACGTGGCTGGAAACGGAAACGGCGGCAACGACTTCGATCTGGTGATCATCGGCGGCGGCCCCGGCGGCTACGTGGCGGCGATCCGTGCCGCGCAGCTCGGGATGAGCGCCGCCTGCGTGGAGAAGGAGAAGCTCGGGGGCGTGTGCCTCAACATCGGCTGCATTCCCACGAAGGCCCTGCTCTCCAGCGCCCTCCTGGCCAACGAGATGAAGGACGCGGAGGACCATGGGATCCAGGCCGACGGGATGAGCTTCGACCTGGGTCCCGCCCAGCAGCGGAGCCGCAGGGTCGCGCACCAGATGAACCAGGGGGTGCACCACCTCTTCAAGAAGTACGGTCCCACCCACGTGGAGGGTCACGGACGGATCGCCGGGAAGGGGACGGTGGAGGTGGAGGACGGGAACGGGGGGACGGAGACCCTCCGGTCGGACCACATCATCGTGGCCACGGGCTCACGGCCGCGGAACCTCCCGATCCTGGAGATCGACGAGGAGAAGATCTGGTCCTCCACCGGGGCCCTCTTCCAGGAGAAGGCGCCCGAGACCCTGGCCGTGGTCGGGGCGGGGGCCGTGGGAATGGAGTTCGCCGACATCTACGAGGCCTACGGCTCCCGGGTGACGATTCTCGAGGCCCTGGAGCGCGTGCTTCCCATCGAGGACGCGGACGCATCCAAGGCCATGGCCCGGGCCTTCGAGCGACGGGGGATGGAGATCCACACCTCGGCGCGTCTCGAGAGCTCCGAGGTGGGAGGTGATTCGGTGAAGCTGGTGTTCACCGACGCCGATGGTGAAGAGCAGACCCTGGAGGTGGAGCGGGTGCTCTCCGCGGTGGGCCGGGTGCCCAACACCGAGGACGTGGGGCTCGACACCGTGGGCGTGGAGCGGACCGAGGAGGGGAATTTCGTCGCGGTGGACGAGTGGCTGCGCACCAACGTCGAGGGCGTCTACGCCGTCGGCGACTGCGCCGGCAACCAGCTCCTGGCGCACAAGGCGTCCCACGAGGGGATCGTCTGCGTGGAGAAGATCGCCGGGGAGGCCCACCACCCCGTGGATTACGGGAACGTGCCGAATTGCACCTACTGCCATCCCGAGGTGGCGTCGGTGGGCCTCACCGAGGCCCAGGCGAAGGACGAGGGCTACGACGTGGAGGTGGGGAAGTTTCCCTTCGTCGGCAACGGGAGGGCCGTGGCCGCGGGCGACGCGGACGGGTTCGTGAAGGTGGTCCGGGACAGAACGTACTCGGAGGTCCTGGGCGCCCACATCGTGGGGCCCCACGCCACCGAGCTCATCGGCGAGTTCGTCGTCGGCCGGCACCTGGAGACCACCGCCGAGGAGATGGAGAAGGCGATGCATCCCCATCCGACCCTCTCCGAGGCGATCGCCGAGGGCGCCCTGGCCAGCCTGGGGCGGCCGATCCACATCTGAGGGCCGTGGGCCGACCCCGGACGGTGTCCACGGGCCGGGCCCTGGCGCTCCTGGCCGCCGGGGCGGCGGGGGTGGCCGGAGCCTGCCTGCTGTCGGCCCACGGGGTCGAGCCCTTCGCCACCTGGCTCTACACCACGGCCTGGTACCCCCTCCTCCTCGCCGTGGAGGGCGCCGTGGCCCTTCGGCACGGGCGCTTCCTCCTCCTGGGCCGCCCTGGTGCCGCCCTCTCCGTCCTGGCCTGGTCGGTCCCGGGCTGGATGATCTTCGAGATTCTCAACCTGCGCCTCGAGAACTGGTACTACGTCTTCGTCCCCGAGGAGCGGGCGGCCCTCTGGACGGGGGTGATCGTCTCGTTCGCCACCGTCGTTCCCGCGTGCTTCCTTCCCGCGGCTCTCTTCCATCCCCGGGACGGCGGTGACCGCGTGGGAGGACGGAGCGTCCCCGTGGGTCTCCTCCGGGCCGTCCGCTGGACCGGCGCAGCATTTCTGGTGCTGCCTCTCCTCTGGCCCCGATGGTTCTTTCCCCTGGTGTGGGGGGCGCTCACCCTGCTGCCGGAACCCGACACAGCCCGCCGGGCTCCCGAGCGCTCTCTGCTCGTCGACGTGCTCTCGGGGAGGTGGCGGCGGATCGGCTCGCTGCTGGCGGGTGGGGCCGTGGCAGGGTTCTGCTGGGAGGCGCTGAACGCCGTGGCCCGGGCGGGCTGGATCTACACGGTGCCGGGGCTGGAGGAGGTGAAGCTCTTCGAGATGCCTCCCCTGGGCTTCCTGGGGTTCCCGCCCCTCGCATTGACCTGCTTCGCCCTCTACCAGTGGCTCGTCGTGCGGGGGTGGGCGGTGCCCACGGGGGTGTTCCCCGGATCGGCCCTGGAGGATTCGTCCTCGCCGGTGCCCCCGGTCCCGGAGCCCGGGGAGGACCGCGGCGAGAAGCGGAGGACGGGAGCCTCCACCTTTCCCGGACCGGGCCTTGCGGTCGCGACGATTGGAGGAGTGGTCCTCGTCGTGGGAACCCTGATCGCCATGGAGCGGGAGACGATCTCGTCCCGCAGCCCGCGGCTCCGGGACCTGCCCGGAGTCCTCCCCGCGGACGTGGAATCGTTGGCGGCGTGGGGCGTGGGCTCGGTCTTCGACCTGGCGGAGGCGGATCCGGCGGAGCTGGCGGGCCGGATCCCCGGCGTGGGGCCCGAGGCGGCTCGGGATTGGGTCGGCACGGCCCGCCTCGTCACGACCCGTGGCCTGGGCACGCGCCTCGCCCGGTACCTGCGCCGGTGGGGGATCCGCTCCCCCGGGGATCTGGCCCGGGCCGATCCCGGGGCGGTGGCCCGCTGCTTCGCAGCCGTGGAGGAGGTGGAGGTCCGGAGCGCTCAGGTCCGGGTCTGGTGGCGAGGCGCCCGGGTGGACACCGGGGCCGGGGAGGAACGGGATGGGGAGCGGGTCAGGCCGACGTGCGAGGGCACGGCTTGAGGGAGCCGGCCGGCAGCCGCGGGGGCATCCGGCGCTCCTACGCTGGCTCCGCCTCGGCGGCGGGGACGGCCAGGTCGACCTCCACCCCCCGGATCTCAAGGACCCGGAGCACCGCCTCTCCGATCTTGTTGTTCGGCGTGGATGCGCCCGCGGTGATCCCGAGCTCCAAAGGTCCCGGAGGGAGCCACTCGGCCTCGGTCCTCTCGGGGGCGTCCTTGGCCAGCTCGGGCTTGTGGCGGATCGTGCCTTCCTCGACGTCGATGCAGCTGGCGTCGGCCACGTGGTACGTGGGGGTGTACTGCCGGCAGAGGTGGGCGAGGTGGTTCGTGTTGGAGGAGTTGTAGCCTCCGATCACGATCATGAGGTCGGGCGGGTCCTGCATCATCTCCTCCACCGCGTCCTGCCGCTCCTGGGTGGCGGAGCAGATGGTGCCGAAGGAGCGGTAGTTCTCCTCGGCGTAGTCCTCCCCGTAGGCGTCGACCATCGCCTCGCGGACCCGGGCCCCGATCGCCATGGACTCGCTGGCGAGCATGGTCGTCTGGTTCGCCACCCCCACCCGATTGAGGTGCTCGTCGGGGTCGAAGCCGGGCGTGGCCTTCTCCCGGAAGTGCTCGATGAACTCCTCCCGGGAGAGGTGGCCGGGGCGGCCCGCGATGTAGTCGCAGACGAGCATCGCCTCGTCCATGTTCCGGACGATGATGTACGTGCCGCCCTCGTACTTCTTGACCTGGGAGGCGGTGGCCCGGGACTCCTCGTGCTTGTACTTGCCGTGGATCAGGGCCGTGAAGCCGTCCTTCGCGTAGCCCTCCACCCGCTTCCACACCAGGAGGACCGACCCGCACGTCGTGTCCACCAGGACGCACCCCTTCTCCTTCAGCGTCTCGAAGTCCTCGAGGGTGACCCCGAAGGCGGGGAGGATCACCACGTCGTCGGCCGTGACGCCCGAGAAGTCGAAGCTCCCGTCGTCGTCGGGATAGATGAAGTCGATCCCCATCTCCCGAAGACGGCCGTTCACGTGGGGATTGTGGATGATCTCACCCACCAGGTAGATCTTCTTGTCCGGGAACTTGTGGCGGGTCTCGTAGGCGTAGTCCACGGCCCGGTCCACGCCGTAGCAGAAGCCGAACTCCTGGGCCAGGCGCACCGTGACGTCGCCGAAGGTGTCCGTGTACCCCCGGGAGCGGATTCGCTCCACGAGGGCGGACTGGTATTCGGCGTCGATCAGGGGCTGGACCTCCTTCTTCAGCCCGAAGCCCTTTCGGAAATAGGTCTGCTCCATCGCCATGCACGATCGGTTGGAGAAGCGGGCCCGGCGCGCCGGTGCGCGAGCGGGGCCCGGCGGAACACCCTGATCCGGCGGGCCGGCGCCCTCTCAAGAGAACCAAAATGCGGGCCCGAAACAACCTTTTTCCGCGGGGGTGGTGCGGCACGAGAGCCCGCCGCTTCCGGGGGGTATCCCAGGATCGCCCGAGAGCGGGCGGGGTAGCCAGAACCGCCATGTCGATTCTCGCGCGCCTCGCACTCCTCTTCGTCCTGGTTCCCCTCCTGGAGCTCACCCTCCTGATTCAGGTAGGGCGGTGGGTGGGGCTCTGGCCCACGGTGGGAATGGTCTTCCTGACCGGGATCGTGGGGGCCGGGCTGGCCCGGATGGAGGGGCTCCGGACGCTGTGGGCCTTCCGGGCCGATCTGGGTCGGGGCCGGATTCCGGCCCAGCCGATCCAGGACGGGCTGGCGATCCTCGTGGGCGGGGCCCTCCTCCTCACGCCGGGCTTCCTCACCGACGTCTTCGGCTTCGCGCTCCTCCTCCCACCCAGCCGGCGGGCCGTGCAGCGAGCGGTCCGCCGCCGCCTGCGCGCCGGGATCGAGAGCGGGACGATCCGTGTCGTCACCTCGTCTCCGACCTTCGGAGGGGGTGGTCGGCCCGGGGACGCCTCGGGGCGAGGCGGGGGTGACGGGGACCCTGGCAGCGATCCTTCCGACCGCGACCTGGATCCGGACAAGGAGATCGTGGTGTGACGTCTGACGGATTCGACTTCCTCACGCGTCTCCTCGACGCCGCGGGCCCGTCGGGCTTCGAGATCCGGGTCGCCCGCGCGTGACGTCGGGAGGCCGAACGGTTCGCCGACGAGGTCCGGGTGGACGTGACCGGCAACTCCCTCGCCTTTCTCAACGCCGAGGGCCGGCCCCGGGTGATGCTGGCGGGCCACATCGACGAGATCGGCCTTCAGGTGACCCACATCGACGACGACGGCTTCGCCTACGTGGACGAGATCGGAGGCTGGGATCCCCAGGTCCTGGTGGGCCAGCGGGTCACGATCCTCACTCGGAACGGCGACGTGCAGGGACTGGTGGGGAAGAAGCCGATCCACCTCCTCAAGGACGACGAGCGTCAGAAGGCGGTGAAGACGAAGGACCTCTGGGTCGACGTCGGCGCCTCGAGCAAGGAAGAGGCCGCCGGGCTCGGGGTCCGGGTCGGTGACCCCATGGTCCTCTCCGCAGGGCTGGTCCGGCTGGGAGGGGATCGTGTGGCGAGCCGCGCCATCGACAACCGGATCGGGGCCTACGTCGTTCTGGAGGCTCTCCGGCTCCTCTCGGACGAGCGCCCGACGGCGTCGGTGGTCGCGGTGGCCACGGCGATGGAAGAGATCGGGTTCATGGGCGGCGGGGCGGCCACCTCCGCCTTCGCCCTCGAGCCCGACGTGGCCCTGGTGGTGGACGTGACCTTCAGCACCGACGTCCCCGACATCGAGAAGAAGGAGCTGGGCGAGCACCGCATCGGCGGCGGGCCGGTGCTCACCCGGGGCTCGGCCGCCCATCCCGTCGTCTTCGAGCGACTCGTGGCCGAAGCCGAGGAGAAGGGGATCGAGCACACGATCCAGGCGGCGCCCCGATCCACCCGCACCGACGCCGACGGGATCCACATGGCCCGGTCGGGGATCCCCACCGGGCTGGTCTCGGTGCCCAACCGCTACATGCACTCGCCGAACGAGATGGTGAGCCTCGGCGACCTGGAGCGGACGGCGCGGCTCCTGGCCGCCTTCGTCCGGAGCCTGGACGAGGGGTGGAACTTCACACCCGAATAGGGACCGGGCCGACGGGGAGGGCCACGCCCCGCGGCCGGCCGCCGGCCCCGGTCGGGCCGGGCGTTGACGGCCCCATCGGTCCCGTCTACGCTTAACATTCTGAACGATCGGCGCGACGCCCGGGGTTCGGGCGTCTCTTCCAACCGAAGGGCACGAAAATGGCGATCGAAGCGAACGAGCTGGTGAAGGAGCTGCAGGGGATGCGGGACGACGGATACCTTTCCGACGCCCTGCTTCGCCGGGCCGTCGTCCGCCTGGCGGAGACCGACGACCGCTTCGACTGGGTCGGGGTCTACCTCCTGGACGAGGAAGAGAACCAGCTCTGGCTCCACAACTACCTGGGCGTCTCCACCGAGCACGCCAGGATCCCCGTGGGCGAAGGGGTGTGCGGGACGGCCGTGGCCGAGAAGGCGAACCAGAGGGTGGACGACGTCACGGAGGTGGAGAACTACCTGGCCTGCTCGCCGGACGTGGAGTCGGAGCTCGTCGTCCTGATCCGGGCCGGGGATCAGATCTTCGGCCAGATCGACCTGGACAGCGAGACGCCGGAAGCCTTCACCGAGGAGGACGAGACGGCGATCCAGGCGGTGGCGGACAAGCTGGCCGAGCAGATCGTGGCGGAGCGCCGATAGACCGAACGGTCTCTGGAAAGCTCTCCGGGGCCTCCCCCGGGGAGCGGTAGCGGGGACCCCAATGACCGAGCCCCGGGTCCTGAACGCCGGAAACGCAGGGCCGTTCACCCTCGACGGCACCCGTACCTATCTCGTGGGCGACCGATCGGTCGCCGTGGTGGATCCGGGCCCGGACGTGGACGGCCACGTCCGGGCCCTCCTCCGTGCCGTGGAGAACGCCGACGAGGTGGTCCTCCTCCAGACCCACGATCATCACGATCACGCCGGCTCCGTGCCGGGCCTGGCGGCCCGGTTGGGCGCGGCGGCCTTGGGCGCCGGGGAGGGGGTGAAGGTCCTCGGCGACGGCGAGGAGGTGGCGACGGACGCCGGGGACCTGGTGGCCGTGGCGACGCCGGGCCACGCCGCCCGGCACCTCTCCTTCCACTGGCCGGACGCCGACGCTGTCTTCGTCGGTGATCTCCTCCTCGGGGAGGGGGACACCACCTGGCTGGGCGCCTATCCCGGCTGCGTGGCCGACTACCTCGAGTCCCTCGACCGGGTCGAGGCCCTGGCCTCCTCGGTCCTCTATCCGGCCCACGGACCCCCGATACGGGACGTGAAGGGCACCCTGGAGCGCTACCGGGAGCACCGGGCCGAGCGCCTGGCGCAGGTCCGGAGCGCCGTCGAGGCCCGGCCGGGGGCGGGGCCGGGGGAGCTGGTGGACGCGGTCTACGGGAAGGGGCTCCCCTCGGGGCTCCGGGACGCGGCCCGCAGGAGCGTGGAGGCGATGATCCACCACCTGCAGGGCCGCTGAGGGTGCAGGTCGGCCTCGACGGGAGGGAGGAGGATGGAGGATCCCGCGGGCCCGGGGACGCTGTCCGCGGCGCCGGGCCGGTGCCCGGTGGACCTCACCCGGCCCGGGTGATACTCTCCCGGAGGGCGCACTCGTGGCGCGCCCAGGCCGAGGCTTTCAGAGACGCGTGGGCCCCGCGCCCGGCCCATGATCCCCAGGATCGACCACCCATGACCGACGCGCTGTCCGACCCGCTCGTCTCGCGCCTCCGGGGGATCGTGGGTGGGGACGGGGTCATCACCGAGCCCGCCCGGCTCATGGTCTACGAGTCGGACGGGCTCACCGCGTATCGTCATCTCCCCCGGGCCGCGGTCTTTCCCCGGGACACCGGGGAGACGGCGGAGGTGGTCGAGGCCCTCCGGGAAGCGGGCGTCGCCGTCGTCCCCCGGGGGGCCGGGACCGGGCTCTCGGGCGGCGCCCTGGCGGTTTCCGGGGCCGTGCTTGTCGGCACCGCGCGCATGAGCCGGATCCTGGAGATCGATCCCGAGAACCGCAGGGCCCGCCTCCAGCCCGGGGTCATCAACGCGCACCTCTCCCGGGCCGTCCATCCCCACGGCCTCCACTACGTCCCCGATCCGTCGTCCCAGAGCGCGTGCACGATCGGCGGCAACGTGGCGGAGAACTCCGGCGGGCCCCACTGCCTCAAGTACGGCGTCACCTCCCGCTACGTGACCGGCCTGACCGTGGTCCTCCCCGACGGCGAGGTGGCGGAGCTGGGGGGACGCGGTCGGGAGTGGGAGGGCTACGACCTGGTGGGGCTCTTCGTGGGCTCGGAGGGCTGCTTCGGGATCGCCACCGAGATCGAGGTGGACCTCCTTCCCCTCCCCCGGGGCGTCCGTACCCTCCTGGCGATCTTCGACACACTGGAGGACGCCGGAACCGCCGTGAGCGAGATCATGGCCCGGGGGCTCCTGCCGGCCGCCCTCGAGATCATCGACGGGGCGACGATCCGGGCGGTCGAAGAAAGCGTGTTCGCCGCCGGCTATCCCACGGACGCCGGGGCCGCCCTGGTGATCGAGTTCGACGGCGTGGAGGAGGGCCTCGACGCCGACGCCGGGGAGGCGAGCCGGTGTTGCCGGGAGGCCGGCGCCCGGGAGATCCGGAGGGCCCGGGACGAGGAAGACCGCCAGGCCCTCTGGAAGGGACGCAAGAAGGCCTTCGGGGCCATGGGGAGGATCGCCCCCGATCTCCTGGTGCAGGACGCCACGGTTCCGCGCACGAAGCTCCCCGCCGTGCTCCGAAGGATCTCCGAGATCGGCCGGGAATACGACCTGAACCTGGCCAACGTCTTCCACGCCGGAGACGGCAATCTCCACCCCAACATCCTCTTCGACCGCCGCGATCCCGAGGAGCTGACCCGCGTCGAGGCGGCGTCGAAGGAGATCATGGCCGCCTGCGTCGAGGCGGGGGGGACGATCACGGGCGAGCACGGGGTCGGCGTCGACAAGCGGGAGTACATGCGGTTGATCTACGACGACGCCACCCTGGAGGCGATGGCCGGGGTGCGGCGGGTCTTCGATCCCTACGGAGGGTGCAACCCGGGCAAGGTGCTTCCCGACGACGTGCGGCCTGCGGCCGACGCCGTTCGGCGCCGGGGGACGCCTCGGTGAGAACCGTGGTGGCGGTGGCCGACGGCCTGGCGTCGATCCTCACGGGCGACGAGGCGCTGGTGACCGGGAGCGAGGCCGAGGCCTGGGCGGTGGGCGAGCGGGTCCCGTCGGCGGTGGCGCACCCGGGCTCGGTGGAGGAGCTGGCCCGTGTCATGGAGAGGGCGGCCACGGAAGGGTGGGCCGTGGTGCCCGCGGGCGCCGGAAGCTGGCTCGACGGGGGCGGACCCCCCGACCGCCTGGACGTGGTGGTGACGACCCGCCGTCTGGGTGGCGTGGAGATCTACGAGCCGGGCGACCTGACGCTGACCGGGGGCGCGGGCCTCCCCGTGGACGAGCTCCGGCGGGAGACCGAGGCACACGGGCAGTGGTTCCCCCAGGATCCGCCGGGGGCGGCCCGGGGGACGCTGGGCGGGCTCGTGTCCACCGGACTCCCCGGCCCCCTTCGGGGCGGCTTCGGCCGTCCCCGGGACCAGCTTCTGGGCCTGACGGTGGTGACGGGCGACGGCCGCGTGCTCCGGCCCGGGGGCCGGGTGGTGAAGAACGTGGCCGGCTACGACCTGGTGCGGCTCCTGGTGGGGAGCCGGGGAACGCTGGGGGTGGTGGCGGGCGCATCGATCCGGCTCTTTCCGCTTCCGGAGCGGGACGTGAGCCTCCTCTACCGGGCGTCCCGGGCGGGCGACCTCGTCGACGTCTCACGGAAGCTCGCCACCGCTCCGGTGACCGCCGCGTCCCTCCAGCTCCTGTCTCCGCTCCCCGGCGGCGACGCGGAGAGCGGAGCCGCCGTCGTCGCCCGGGTGCTCGGGCGTTCCGAGGAGGTCTCGGCCACCTGCCGGCTCCTTGAGCGGTCGGTGGGGAGGGGTGCCGACGAGGAGCTCGGGAGCGGCGCCTCCGGGGATCTGCATCGCTCCTTGGAGGACGAGGGAGGGAGGGGAGAGGTGGAGCTCCGCCTCTCCCTCCCCCCCGCCCGACTCGCCGAGCTCCTCGGCGTGGCCGACGAGCTCTCCGCGGCCCTGTGCTTCGCGGGGGGCAGGGAGCTTCGCCGCACGGTCGGTCTCGGCTCGGGGGTCCTGGCGCTCGATCTCGCGGGCATCCCCTCGGAGCCCGCGGGTTGGGCCGGGCCCCTCTCGGAGGCGAGGGAGCGCCTCCGGACCGAGGGGGGTGGGCTCGGCCTGCTGCGGGCACCCGGGAAGGTCTTCCGGGAGATCGGCTCCGCCGATCGATCCGAGGTCCGGCGGCGGCTGTCCGAGGGGCTGAAGCGAGTCTTCGACCCCGCCGGCGTGCTGGTTCCGGGCCGGAGGATCTCGTGAGGGCGCCCGGGGACGAGGGGGCCCGAGTGTCGGTCGAGACCGGGGATCCGCGAACGATCCAGGTGCGCAGGCCCTCGGACGGAGGCTCGGTGGGCGAGGTCCCGATCGACGGGCCCGACAGGGTGCGGGAGGCGGTGGAGCGGGCCCGTGTGGTCCAGAGGGGATGGGCGTCGCTCTCGGTCGGGGATCGGCTGCGCCGCCTCGAGGGGCTGCACCGGGCGATCGGGGAGGCGGCGGAGGACGTGGCGGAGGTGATCCGGAGCGAGACGGGGAAGCCCGAGGTCGAGGCCCTGAGCGAGGTCGTGGTCGCCCTGGACCTCCTCCGCTTCTACGGGAAAAACGCCGGCGACGTGCTCGGCCGGANNGAAGAACGCCGGCGACGTGCTCGGCCGGAAGCGGGTGGGCACGGGCTGGCTCCTCGGCCGGAAGGCCTGGGTCGAGCGGGAGCCGTACGGCGTGGTCGGGGCGATCTCCCCCTGGAACTACCCCTTCATCCTGGCCATGGACCCGGTGGTCACCGCCCTTGTGGCGGGCAACGGCGTCGTCCTGAAGCCCTCGGAGTTCACCGCTTTCACCGGCCTCCGGGTGGAGGAGCTCTGCCGGGAGGCCGGGCTGCCGGAGGGGCTGGTCCGCGTGGTGACCGGAGACGGCCGGACGGGAGACGCCCTGGTGCGCTCGGGGGTGGACAAGGTGGTCTTCACCGGCAGCCCGGCCACGGGCCGGAAGGTCCTGGCGGCGGCCGCCGAGGATCTCACCCCGGTGACCCTGGAGCTGGGCGGGAAGGATCCGGCCCTCGTCCTGGAGGACGCGGACCTGGAGAGGGCGGCCCGCGGAGTCGTCTTCGGCGCCTTCTACAACGCGGGTCAGACGTGCATCTCCACCGAGCGGGTCTTCGTGGTGGACGCGGTCTACGACGCCTTCGTGAAGCTCGTGACCGAGCTCACGGAGGAGCTTCGAGCCGGCTCGGCGGGGGGAGGCGACATGGGCCCGATGACGACCCCGGATCAGCTGCGGACCGTGGAGGCGCATGTGGAGGAGGCGGTGGCCGCGGGTGCCCGGGTCCTCGTCGGGGGCGACCGAACCGACCCCGCCTCCAACGTGTATCTGCCCACCGTCCTCGTGGACGTGAAGCCCGAGATGCGGGTCGTCCGGGAGGAGACCTTCGGACCGGTCATGCCGATTCTCCGCGTCCGGGACGCGGAGGAGGCGATCCGTCGGGCCAACGAATCCCCGTTCGGGCTCTTCGCCAGCGTGTGGACCGGGGACCGGGAGCGGGGGATCGCGGTGGCCCGGAAGCTCCGGGCCGGGGGGGTCTCGGTGAACGACACCCTCAGCCACTACGCGGTGCCCGGGCTGCCCATGGGCGGGGTCGGCGAGAGCGGGTTCGGGAGGACGCGGGGACTCGAAGGTCTCAGGGAGCTCAGCCGGACCCGGAGCCTTCTCGTGGACCGCACGGGGCTCTCGGGCGATCCCTGGTGGTTCCCCTACACGGGGGCCCGGGTCCGGATCGTCAGGGCCCTGGCGGAGTTCCGGAAGCAGCCCGGTCCCCGGGGCGTCTTCCGGGCCCTGGGGACCCTCCTTCGGGGGACGGGGGGATGAGCCTGGCCGGGGCCCTGCGGCGAGAGGAGGAGAAGCTCCTCAACTGCGTGCACTGCGGGTTCTGCTTGCCGGCGTGCCCGACCTACACCCGCCTCGGGGACGAGAACGACTCGCCCCGGGGGCGCCTCTACCTGATGCGGGCCGTGGTGGAGGGCCGCCTGGACCCGGCGTCGGACGCCTTCCAGGACCACATCGACCGCTGTCTGGGGTGCCGGGCGTGCGAGCCGGTGTGTCCATCCGGTGTCGAATACGGCCACCTCCTCGAGCGGGCGAGGGAGGCGGCGGCAGACGCCCGCGATCCCGGCCTCCTCACCCGGATACTCCTCGGCGTCATGGGCCGGGACATCGCCCGGGGCGCCTTCATGGTGCTCTCCCGACTCGTCAGGGCCAGCGGGATCCCGGGGCTCGCGGCCCGTTTCCTGCCGGCGTGGCGGTGGCTGGGACCCCTGCGGACCGGGGCCGGCATGCTGGCGGCCTCGGCGGACCGGGTTCCGGACGGCACGTGGCCGGCCTCGTCGGGGACGGCGGAGGCGGCGCTGCCCGGCGTGGGCGGGGCGAAGCCGGGGATCGGCGGCGGGCGAGGGAGGCGCGAGAAGGATCGGGGGGACGGCTGGAGCCGCACCGCCGTCGGGATCCTGGATGGATGCGTCCAGGCGGGTCTCTTCGGTCGGGTGAACCGGGCGACGGAGCGGGTCCTCCGAGCTAACGGCTACCGCGTGGTCGAGGTCCGGGGACAGGGCTGTTGCGGGGCCCTCCACGCCCATGGCGGGGCCCTGGCGGGCGCGCGAGCCCTGGCTCGCCGGAACGTGGAAGCGTTCTCTCGGGCCGGCGTGGATAGGATCGCGGTCAACGCAGCCGGATGCGGCGCCGCCATGAAGGAGTACGGGGAGCTCCTCGGCGACGATCCGGCCCTGGCCGACGGGGCCGAGGCGGTCTCCGAGAGGGTGGCCGACGTCTCGGAGCTCCTCGCCGAAGCGGGCCCGCGGCGCGGTGGCTCCCTGCCTCTGACGGTAGCCTACGACGCGCCGTGCCATCTCCTGCACGCCCAGGGGACCGAGCGCCCGCCCCTGACGGTCCTGGAGGCGATACCCGGGCTCGAGCTCGCTCCCCTGGAGAACGGGGACGAGTGCTGCGGAGGCGCGGGAATCTACGGGATCACGCACCCGGAGCTGGGCGGACGGATCGGCGGGGACAAGGTGCAGGCGATCCGGTCGAGCGGGGCGTCCGTGGTGGCCACGGGAAATCCCGGGTGCATCATGCAGATCGGTGCGCGGGCCCGCATGGCCGGCGCGGAGGTGCGGGTCCTGCACCCCGTTCAGCTGCTGGACCAGAGCTACCGTCGAGGAGGATTGTACTCTTGACCGACACCGGACCGAACGATGGCCACCGACGCTGACGAGAAGATGATCTCCGTGAACGTCACCCGACCGATCTGGGAGCGGGTGTTCACGGTCGCGCCCCTCGTCGTGGTGGGGACGCGGGAGGGTGAGGCATACGACCTGGCCCCGAAGCACATGGCCATGCCGATGGGGTGGTCGGGTCACTTCGGATTCGTCTGCACCCCCTCCCACGCCACCTACCGGAACGCGACGGAGGAGGGGACGTTCACAGTGAGCTATCCCCGTCCGGACCAGGTCGTGGTGACGAGCCTCACGGCGGCGCCGCGCTGTGAGGGGATCGAGCACACCCCCGGTCTCGAGGAGCTCCCCACCGTCCCCGCCGAGTCCGTGGACGGCATCGTGCTTCGCGACGCTTACCTGGTCCTGGAGTGCGAGCTGGAGCGGGTGATCGACGGCTTCGGGTCGGCGAGCCTCATGGTGGGGCGAATCGTGGCCGCGCGGGTGGACCGTGACGCTCTCCGGGCCTCGGAGGTGAGCGACGAGGAGCTGCTCCGTCGGGTGCCGCTCCTCGCCTATCTGAGCCCGGGTCGCTTCGCGGCGATCGAGGAGAGCCGGTCCTTTCCCTTTCCCGCTGGCTTCGAGCGGTAGCGGTCATGGTCCATCCGAAGACGCGGGATGTCCAGGAGTGGCTCGACGCCCGCCGCGAGGAGCTGGTCCGCTACCTGGAGGAGCTGGTCCGGGCGGAGAGCCCGTCGACGGTCCCCGCGTCCCAGGGCCACGTCTTCGACCTCCTGGGATGGGCCCTGGAGGAGGTGGGCTACCGAGTGCGGATCTTCCCCGGTGAGGCCACCGGCGGGCAGCTGTACGCCCGGCCCCAGGACCGGGAGCGAAACCGGCCGTTCCAGCTGATCCTGGGCCACGTGGACACCGTCTGGCCCGAGGGGACGCTCGACCGGATGCCGGTGACGATCGAGGACGGGCGCATGCGGGGTCCGGGGATCTTCGACATGAAGGGAGGCCTCGCCCAGCTCGTCTTCGCGCTCCGGGCGCTGGATGCCCTGGACCTGGCGCCCGCGGTCACGCCGGTCGTCTTCCTCAACTCCGACGAGGAGATCGGAAGCCCCGAGTCGGAGAACCGGATCCGGCACCTGGCCCGGAGGACGGCCCGGACGCTCGTCCTGGAGCCCGCCCTGGAGCCCGCCGGCAAGCTGAAGACGGCGAGGCGGGGAGTGGGCCGCTTCCAGATCCGGGTGGTGGGCAGGAGCGCCCATACGGGGCTGGCCCCCCAGGAGGGAGCGAGCGCGATCCAGGAGCTTTCCTTCGTGATCCAGGAGCTGCACGCCATGTCGGACGCGGAGCGGGGGATCACCGTGAACGTCGGTCAGGTGCAGGGAGGGAGCCGCCCCAACGTGGTGGCGCCCGAGGCCACCGCCGAGGTGGACGTGAGGGTGCGCACGATGGAGGACGGGCGCTGGGTCGAGGAGCGGATGGAGGAGCTCCGGGAGAGCGAGCGCTCCACGCCGGGCACGACGCTGGAGATCCGGGGGGCCGTGGATCGCCCACCGATGGAGCGAACGCCCCGGAATCAGGCGCTCTGGAGGGCGGCGCGCAGGGTGGGAGAGTCCCTGGGTCTCGACCTCGATCAGGGCACGTCGGGTGGGGCCTCGGACGGGAACACCACGAGCCGCTTCGCCGCCACCCTCGACGGTCTGGGGCCGGTGGGCGACGGCGCCCACGCGCTCCACGAATACGTGGAGGTGGAGCGGCTCACGGAACGGGCGGCGCTCCTGGCGGGGGTCCTCCTCCTGCCGGATCTGAGGGGGGCCGGCGGAGGGGACGATCCACGGGAGCTGGACGCCGCCACGGCGGTCGAGGAGGGAGGGCGATGACCGCGAAGCCGATCTTCACCTCCCTCACCCGAATCTCGGACCTGGAGACCGAGCGCTTCGACGTGGAGGAGCTCCCCCTCGACCGCTGGGCCAACGGCGACTACGTCATGGTCGAGGTCACCGACCGGGCGAGCGGCCTGACCGTCGAGCTCACGTCGGGACGGATGATCGAGCTCACCGAGGGGGACCGGGTGGTGGGCGCCCTGGGACGGCGGCACGCCACCCTCGAGGCCACCGGCACGTGGGAGGAGGTGGTCGAGGACGGCCGCATGGAGATCCTCACCGGCGGCGGCCTCCTGGGGCGCTGCACCTCCCGGTCCATGGTTCTGGCCCCTCTTCCCGAGGTCCACTACCGGGGCCACGTGATCCGCCGGGGCGAGACCGTCGGCATGGGAGATTTCGTGGTGGCCCCCGAGCCCGAGCGCAGCTTCGACACCCCCGCGATCCTCGTCATCGGCACCTCGATGTCCGCCGGGAAGACGACGGCGGCCCGGATCCTCGTCCGCCGCCTGAAGGAGCGGGACCTCAGGGTGCTGGCCGCGAAGCTCACCGGGGCCGGCCGCTACCGGGACATCCTCACCATGGGCGACGCCGGCGCCGACGGGATCCTGGACTTCGTGGACGTGGGCCTCCCCTCCACCGTGGTACCCGAGGAGGAGTATCGGGACGCCCTGAGGATCCTCCTCTCCAGGATGGCGGCCGCGGACTGCGACATCGCGGTCCTGGAGATCGGGGCCTCGCCCCTCGAGCCGTACAACGGTGCGGTGGCCGTGGAGAAGGTCCAGCACTCCGTGAGCATGACGGTGCTGTGCGCTTCCGATCCGTACGCGGTCCTCGGGGTGATGAGCGCCTTCGGCGCCGATCCCGACCTCGTCTCGGGGATCGCGTCCAACACACGGGCCGGGATCGAGCTGGTCGAAGAGCTGGCCGGGGTGAGGGCCCTGAATATCCGCGACAAGGCGTCTCTCCCCGAGCTCGACCGGGTCCTGGCCAGCTGCATGGCGCTCGACGAGGCGTCGTGACCCGGAGCCCGGCCGGCGGTTATCGCATCCGCCCCTTCGAGAGCCTCGAGGACTACCGGGAGTGCGTCGCGCTCCAGGAGGAAGTCTGGGGCGTCGGCTTCTCGGAGCGGGTCTCGGTGGCGATCCTGAAGGTCTCGCAGCGCATCGGGGGGGTCGCGGCCGGGGCGTACGACGAGGAGGGAGCGCTGGCGGGCTTCGTCTTCGGCATGACCGGCGTCGAGGGCGACGAGGTGGTCCACTGGTCCGACATGCTCGCGGTTCGCCCCCGGGATCGGAACGCGGGGCTCGGGACCCGGCTCAAGGCCCACCAGCGCGACGTCCTCCTGGACCGTGGCGTCCGGAAGGTGTACTGGACCTTCGATCCCCTGGAGGCCCGCAACGCCTACCTGAACTTCGCCAAGCTGGGAATCGTGGTGCGGGAGTACGTGGAGAACATGTACGGCGAGACGGACTCGCCCCTCCACCGGGGGATCGGAACGGACCGCTTCGTGGCGCTCTGGCTTCTGGACACGCCCCGTGTCCAAGAGCGGCTCGAGGAGGGACGCCCGCCCCCCCGGGCCGGGGAGGTCGGGGGAGCTGTCGGCCTGGAGGCCGAGACGAGCGGGGAGGTGCCCGTGCCGGGCTCTCCCCGCCTCGACCTGGACGCCGAGGCGATCCTCGTCGCGGTCCCGGCGGAGATCCAGGCGCTCAAGGAGCGGTCGATGGAGACCGCGGTGGCCTGGCGCGAGGCTACGCGGCGGACGTTCGTACACTACCTGACCCGAGGCTGGGAGGGCCGAGAGCTCCTGCGGCCGGGACAGAGCCGGGTCGCCCACTACCTCCTGCGGCGCGAGGGGGATCGATGAAGAAGGAAGCCACTCCATGAAGATCGACCGGGTCGTGCTGCGGGAGATCCGCCTCCGGCTCAGGGAGCGGTTCGAGATCAGCAGCGGCGTGCGGCAGGACCGCCGCATCCTGCTTCTCGAGGTGGAGGCCGACGGGCTGAAGGGATGGAGCGAGTGCGTCGCCGCCGAGGATCCGAGCTACTCCTACGAGACCACCGAGACCGCCTGGCACGTGCTCACCGAGTTCGTGCTCCCCGAGGTGATCGGCCAGGAGATCGACCAGCCCGGCGACCCGCTCCGTCCGGTGGGGTGGATCCGGGGCCACCGCATGGCCCTCGCCACGGTGGAGATGGCCGCCTGGGATCTCGATGCCCGGCGACGGGGCGTGTCCCTGGCGGAGCATCTGGGCGGTGAGAGGGACGCGGTGGAGGTCGGGGTGAGCATCGGGCTCCAGCCCGACGACGACGCGCTCCTCCGGGCGGTGGAGGGTCATCTCGAGGCGGGCTACGCCAAGATCAAGATCAAGATCAAGCCGGGGCGGGACGTGGAGATGCTTCGCCGGGTCCGTGACCGCTTCAGCGCCGCGCCGCTCATGGCCGACGCCAACTCGGCCTATACCCTGGAGGACCTGCCCCGCCTCCGGGAGCTGGACGAGCTGGACCTCATGATGATCGAGCAGCCCCTCCCATACGACGACCTCCGGGAACACGCCCGCCTCCAGGAGGAGATGCGGACGCCGGTGTGTCTGGACGAGTCGATCCGCTCGGTCCGGGACGTGGAGCTCGCCCTGGAGCTGGGAAGCTGCCGGATCGTGAACGTGAAGCCCGGGCGGGTGGGGGGGCTCTCGTCGTCGATCCGGATCCACGACTTCTGCGGGGAACGGGACGTGCCCGTGTGGTGTGGTGGAATGCTGGAGTCGGGGGTGGGCCGGGCGCACAACCTCGCCCTCGCCACCCTTCCGGGGTTCTCGCTCCCCGGCGACATCTCCGAGAGCCGGCGCTACTGGGAGGAAGACGTGGTCCGGCCCGAGTTCCGCCTCGAAGAGGGCCGTCTTCGGGTGCCCGACGGCCCCGGGATCGGCGTCGAGCCCCGGGAAGGGCGAATCGACTCCCTCACCGTCCGTCGGGCCGAATTCGGGCGGTGATCGCCCCCGGAATCCGGCGTCGGCGCCCGATCGGGCCTCTCCGGCGCTTGACTTCCGGGATCGCATCCCCGAAAGGTGAGAATAGGGGCGCGCACGCTCCCGGAAGTCCCGTCCTACGGACGGGCTTCGCACCGCCGGACGAGCTCTCGATCCGCAGGAGAGCCGGCCTCACGCCCCGGGGCGGGCGATGCAGGCTTCCACCGCGAGAAGAGGAGGAAGAAGCTCCGTGATCCTCCCGACGATCCGTGCGTCGTTCGGACGCAAGGACGCGCTCCACCTGGTGCGGCTCCTGGGCCGGGACGACCCCGAGCTGGGTCGTCGCGCCAGGGCTCGCCTGGAGGAGGGGGGCGTGGACAGCCTTCTGGACGATCCCCGGGTGCAGAACGCCCTCCTCACCGATCCCGACGTCACCGCCCCGCCGCCCCTCATCTTCTACGTCCTCGTCCGTCACGCGCTCCTGGAGGGCGGGATCGACGACCGGGAGACCGCGGACTACGTGGCCTCGCTGGTCCTGGGCTTCGGTCGCGCGGGTCGGGCGTACCGGATCGCCGAGGACTCCGACGAGGAGTACCACTACCTGGTGGACATGGTCGCCCGGATGAGCGAAGCGGGGGAGCGGAAGGCCTTCCTCCTCCGGGCGCACCTGGGGAACTACTCCCTCTGGATCTCGGGTCTCTTCCCCGATTACCTGGAGGCCAGGGTCCAGCGGCGTGGGGCTCCGCCCATCTCCTACTACGAGGAGATGGGGGCCACGGGGTACCGGATGGCGGCGGACACGGCCCAGGCGGCCCGTCTGGGCGTCGACAACCTCTACCGGGACGCGGCCCGGCGCTTCACCGGCCTGCGCGCCGCCCTGAACCGGGTCTCCGACCGCTTCCTCTGGCCGGGGGGCTCCAACCCCGTGAACCGCCTCCTCCGGGAGGTGGCGGATCGGGCCGAGCACCGGTGAGCGCTTCGCCCCGACGTCCCGACGCGGCACACCTCCGGCCTCTCTCCGCCCCGGCCGAGGGGGACGCACCGACGATCTGCCCCCACTGCTGGATGGTGAATCCCGGGCCCTTCCGGCTGTGCGGGCGCTGCGGCGCCGACATGGGCACGGTCCTGCAGGAGTCCGGGGGGCTTCGCAGAACGGCGCCGGTCCAGAGCCCGGTCCCCCAGGCCGGCGTGGGCGGGCGCTCCCTGGGGCAGCGAGTCGTCCTGGCCCTCTTCGTGGTCCTCCTGGCCCTGAGCTGGCTGGCCCAGCTCGTGCCGCCGACGGCGGTGGACGGGGGTGCGCCCCGTCCGGTCCCCGCGAGCGGCGAGTCCTGACCTCGTCCCCCCCCTCAGCCCCGCACCGGCCGCAGGCACCAGGGGCAGAACCGCCAACCTCCCCTCACCTCGGCGCCGCACGGGCAGCGCCGGGCGCGAGCGGCGCCGCAGCGGGGACAGCCCAGGGCGCCGGTGGGCACGTCGCATCCGCACGCCGGGCAGGGCAGGGACGCGCCCGGATCCGCCTGGATCACCCGGCCCGCCTCGTGAGGTGTGGTGATTCCCTCCACCACCTTCCTGCGCGCGTCCTCGACCAGGCTTCCCATCCCCGCCGCCCGGGCCAGCTTCCGCAGCGCCTCCGTGCTCCCTCCCCGGATCACCTCGTCGCGGAGGGCGTCGCTGGCCACGAGCAGCTGAAAGACGCCGGTTCGCCCCCGGTAGCCGTCGGGGCACTCGCCGCAGCCGCCGCCGGCCCGACCCAGGCACGACGCGCAGACCCTTCGCACGAGGCGCTGGGCGACGACGCCCGCGAGCCCGCCCGCCACCAGGTACGGAGGCACCCCCATGTTCAGGAGGCGGGCGACGGCTCCGGGGGCGTCGGTGGTGTGGATCGTGGAGAGGACGAGGTGGCCGGTGACCGCCGCGGCCATGGCGATCTCCGCCGTCTCCCGGTCCCGGATCTCGCCCACCATGACCACGTCGGGATCCTGGCGGAGCACCGAGCGGAGCGCCGCCGGGAAGGAGAGCCCGGAGCGGCGGTCCACCTGGACCTGGCTCGCGCCCTCGAGGCGGTACTCCACCGGATCCTCCAGGGTGACCACGTTCACGACCTCCCGGTCCAGCTCGGCCATGGCGGCGAAGAGGGTGCTGCTCTTGCCGCTTCCGGTGGGCCCGGCCGCGAGGATCACGCCCTGGCCCGCGCCGATGAGGCGTCGCAGCCTCTCCAGGTCCTCCGGCGCCAGGCCCAGGGCTCCCAGGTCCCGTGGGGCCCGGGCCGGGTCCAGGATTCGGAGAACCGCCTTCTCGCCTCCGCTCACCGGGAGGGTGGAGAGGCGCAGGGTGAGGGCGTCGTCGCCCCGGCCCAGGCGAAAGCTCCCGTCCTGGGGCCTGCGCTTCACGGAGATGTCGAGGCCGGCCATGATCTTCAGCCGGCTCACCACCGACGCGTGGCTGGCCCGGGGCAGCTTCACGGCGGTGCGCAGGATTCCGTCGATCCGGTAGCGCACCCGGAGATCCCCGGATCTCCGCTCCAGATGGATGTCGCTCGCCCGGCTCCCCACCGCCTCCTCCAGGAGGTGGTCGACCAGGCGGACGATCGGGGTCGAGCGGGCCGCCCGCTCCAGCTCCTCGCTGGACTCCTCGTCGTCCCCGCCCCCGGGGATCTGGTCGATGAGTGCGCTCAGCGCCCCGTCCCCGAGGCGGGCCAGGGCTCGGGCCACCGATCCCGCCGTGGCCACCGCGGGCTCCACCCGGCGCCCGGTCTGGAAGCGGACGTCGTCCACGGTGTCCAGGTCCAGGGGATCGGCCATGGCCAGGCGAAGGGTCCGGGGCGAGGCCCGGAGGGGAACCACCCTCCGGGTCCGGGCCAGCTCGGGGCGGACCACCTCCCACGAGGCCGGGTCCGGCTCCAGGGGAGGGGGGGCGTAGGGGAGGGCGAGCTGCGCCGCCAGGGCCCGGGCGATCTCCTCCTCTCCGCACGCGCCCCGCTGGACGAGGATCTCACCGAGGCGTCGGCCCACCTCTCGCTGGTCCCGGAGGGCGGCCTCCAGCTCCTCCTCTTCGATCGCCCTCCTGGCCAGGAGGAGCTGGCCCAGGATCTTCGGCTCGCACGAGCTTCGCCGATCGGAGGCCGGGGGAGAGGGGGGCGGGGTCGTGGACACGGGCTCACGCTAGCGGCGGGGGGGAGCGCGGCCATGGCCGGCTGGGTCGCGGGGCCTCAGCTCTCGCCCAGCCACCCGAGGATCGAGGCCGGGAGGTCGGCGATCGTCTCCAGCCCCGGGCGCCTCCGGGCCGCGTCGGGGCCCGCCAGGACCGCCAGGGAGGGATTGAGCGTGTGCTCGGCGGAGACGTCCTCGACGTTGCCGTGGTCGCTGGCCACGAGGAAAAGCGCGTCGTCGGGAAGCCGCTCCAGGATCCCGAAGATGAAGGAGTCCACCCGCTCGAGGGCGGCGGCCGCCCCCTCCATCCCCCCCCGATGCCCGGCGTGATCGGTGGCGTAATGGGCGTAGAAGGTGAGGCGGGCGCCGGAGGCGATCCGGGCCAGGTTGCGGCCGGCCTCCCGGGGGGTGACCTCGGGGAGGGAGCGGTGACCCAGGTGGGTGCGCCACCCCGTGTTCACGATCTCGCTGGCCACCGCGTCGCCCCGACCCAGGGCGTCCCGGTGTCGGGTCATGAGGCCGGCGGCCCGGGCGGCGAGGGCGGCGGGCGCCACGGTCCGGGAGGACCGCCCCCCGGGATAGCCCCAGGGATAGGCGTTGGCGAAGGCGGTGGAGAGTCCCGCCTCCGTGGCTCTGCGAAGGAGGCTCTCGGCCTCCAGGAGCGGCCGGAGGCGGACGGGCGTCCACGGCCCGAAGTGACCCCCGAAGATCCGGGGAGCGTTGCGGCCGGTGAGGAGGGCGGTCTGGCCCGTCCCGCTCCGGGGGGTGCCCTCGACCCCCAGACGGGCGTCCAGGGGGAACGCCACCCCGCGCGGCCCCTCGGCCACGGGCCGCTCCAGGGTGGGAAGCGCGCCCCCGAGGAGCTCCCGGAGGGCGGGGAGATCCGCCCAGAGGAAGGGGTTTCGGTCGGGGTCTTCGGGACCGATCCCTACGCCGTCCAGGAAGACGAAGAGTACGCGACGGCTCGCGGGAGCGCTCGCACCCTCGGACCGGGGGTGCCCGGGGGGCGGCGAAGGGGGCCTCTCCACGCTCCCCGCGATCCGCTAGAGCCCCAGGGCCTTGCGGGCCCGGGCCGGACCCACTCCCAGGACCCGGACCGTCTTGCTCCGGCTGCCGTGGCCGCGGAGGATCTCCACGGCCCGGGTCGGGACGTCGAAGAGGCCGGCGAGAAACGCGACCAGCTCCTCGTTCGCCGCGCCGTCCACGGGGGGCGCGGCCAGGCGGACGCGCACCGCCCGCTCCCCGTAGGGTCCGGCGACCTCGGTGCGGGAGGCCCGGGGCTGGGCCCGGATCGAGATCTCGACCCCGCCGTCGATCTCCCGAAGGATCATGGCCGCCCTCCGGGCCACACATCACCCTCCCTCACCGAGTCCAGGAATCGGCGGAGCGTCTCCCTCGGTCCGTCGCTCTCACCCAGCCCCAGGAGGGAGCGGACGATCGAATCGGGCCGAATCAGGTCGAGCGCCAGGAGGAGAAGGAGGAGCGCGGCGACGGCGACGACCAGGCCGCGCTTCGCTCTGTCCCTGATCGACCACGGCATCCCCTTCCTCCTCGGAGCCGCCGCGGCGCCGCGCTAGCGACTCCCGCGGGCGCCGCCGGTGGGCGGGTAGGCCAGCTCGTGACGGGTGCGGATCTCCCCGCGGCGGACGACGAGGGCCACGGAGCGGAAGTTGCGCACGGCCTCCAGGGGATTGCGGTCCAGGACCACGAGATCGGCGCTGCGGCCCACCTCCACGGTGCCGAGCTCCTCCCCCCGCCCCATGGCCCGGGCTCCGTCCCGGGTCGAGGCCACCAGGACCTCCATGGGCGAGAGCCCGGCTTCTTCCATCGCCTCCATCTCACGGTAGACCGCGGGACCGTGGAGGGTCAGGGGGTTCCCGGCGTCGGTTCCCATCGCCACGGGGACCCCGGCGTCGTGGATCCTCGCGAGGTTTCGCAGCATCATGCGGTATTCGCTCTCGGCTTCCCGGGCCGCCCGGGCCCGCTCCTCGGGCGCAGGGGCTCCGGGCAGGGAGTCGGTGAGGAAGACCTTCCGCCGGGTCGCGGGATCCACGCACTCGAGATCGTGGCGGTGCTCGAGGAAGTCCCGGTTGCGGAGCTGGTCGTATCCCTCGCCCACCGTGAGGGTGGGGGTGTAGAAGGTCCCGGCCTCCCGGGCCAGGCGCAGGAACTCGTCGTCCACGGGCCGGTCCCTCACCGAGTGCACCAGGAGACGGGCGCCGGCCCGGAGGGCGTCCTTCGCCTGCCACAGCCCGGTGGCGTGGACGATCAGGGGGATCCCGGCCTCCCGAGCCACCCGGGCTCCGATCCGGAGCATCGCCTTGTGGTGGGCGGTGTCGGGCGACTCCCGACCCACCAGGTACCAGACCTTCACCGCGTCGGTCCCCATGGCGGCGAGATAGCGCGCGGCCTCCTCGGTCGTCGCCGAGTCGGAGACGTGGAGGAACTGCTCCTCGGCCGGGAGCTCGACCCAGTGGTCCCGGGTGGAGAGGAGGGGCCCGGCGGCCGCGACGTGGGGGGCGTCCGTCCGGCCCCGGGAGCGGTCCCTCAGGTCCCAGGTCCAGGGGAACCCGCCCACGTCGAAGGTGGCGGTGACCCCGGAACAGAGGTACGAGCGGAAGAAGCGCTCGGGCCGGGCCTCGAGCTCCCGGACCGTCTCCGGATAGGGGAACCGGTCCCGGGCGTCGTAGGCGTCGGGGCGCCCGTCGGCCCATCCCGTCTGGGAGTAATGGACGTGGGCGTCCACCAGCCCGGGGACGATCCACTTCCCGGACGCGTCCACCACCTCCGCGTCGTCGGGCACGGGGCAGCGGGAGGGGGGCCCCGCGCACGCGATCCGGCCGTCCCGCATGACCACCACCGCGTCCGGCAGCGGGGACGCTCCCGTCCCGTCGATCAGGATGGCGCCGGTCACGGCGAAGGGAGGGGGCGGCGTGTCCGGGGGCGACGGGAAGGCCGTGGTCACCGCCACCTTCCACCCCTCCGCCGTCCGCACCAGGACCCGCTCGCTCACGCCCCGCTGCTCACCCCCGTCCTGGACGACCCGGTACCGGTAGGCGCCGTAGGCCACGTCCTCGCTGACGGGGGTGAGGCTGAAGTGGCTGGCCACCAGGGTGTCCGGCCACGACTCTCCCGCCGACTCCTCGAGGCCGGCGTAGCCGAGCCGGAGCCCCGCGGGGCCCGCTCGCACGAGGCGGTCGGAGCGCAGGTAGTGGGAGAGGTAGCGGGCCCGGTCCCGCCGATGGATCGCGGCGATGTTGCCCCGAAACGCCTCCAGGGCGGCGGCCGAGTCTGCGGGGCTCTGGGCCCGGACCGGGGTGGACACGGCCGCCCCCAGGAGGGCCGCGGCCAGGAGGATCGCCCCGGCCAGTCCGGTCCGCGTGGAGGGACCGAGCGGTGGAAGACGCGTCGAGATCCCGGCCCGCGAGCCGGGGCGGCTCACCGGGCGGGGCGGAGGTCCGCGGTGACCTGAACCTCCACGTGGCCGAGGTCCGCCCGGTCCCTGACCGCGTCCCGGACCCGGGGCTCGACTTTCTGATACGCGGACATGACGCCCGAGCGCAGCTTCAGCCGCAGGACCCGCAGCGCGTTCACGTCGGCCCGGCTCGTCCCGCTCTCCTTGCGGGCCTCCTGGATCTCGTCGGGCGTGACCTCGAACGGCGCCATCCCCACGTCCTCCCTCCGGGAGGCGTCCAGGTACCGGACCTGGACCGACACGTCGCCCCGTGCGTGATGGTGGGGGATGTCCCCGATCGACTGGAAGCGGGCGGCCAGGGCCCCGAGGGCGTCCCGCTGGGCGGCCTTCACGTACGCTCGCTCCACGGCCCGGAACACCCGCTTCACACGCTCGCTGGTGGTCGCGTCGGAGTCCGGGACGTCGGTGTCGAGCTCCCGGCCGGTGGCCTGTCGCTCGTAGCCCGCCGACTCCTCTTCCCGGCGGCTCCGGTCCCGATCGATGTTCTCCAGAATCCGGTCTGGGTTCGTGCGGAATCCCATCGCTCTCTCTCCTCTCCCCGGCGGGGCGGGCTGGGTCACAGCCCGGGGTCGGGTCGTCGACCGCCTGGACCATAACCGGCCGTGGGGACCCGGCCAAGGCCGGCACCGTGCGCCCAAATCGCCGCGGGCTTAGCTTGAAGCCGATTCGCGTTCCTACCGGACATTCAGACCCCCGCTCCGCCTCCATGTTCGATCTCGATCGGCCGAAGACCGGGACGGGTCCGGCCTCCGAAGGGGTACGTCGGGGGTGGTCCCGGGCGCGGAAATCCCTCTCCGCGTTGACCGTCGCCGTCCCTGTCCTGGCGGCGTGCGGGAGCGCCGGGGGGGCGTCCGGGGGAGGCGGGACCGCCGCCGGGGCGCCCCGGCCCGCCCTCTCCTATTCCGACCCCGGCGTGGAGCGCGTCGAGTATCGGTTCGGGGACACCGCGGAGGTGACCATGGAGGTGGGCGGAACCGGGGTCCAGCGCGTTCCAGTGGAGAGCGAGGCGCACCTGGCGCTCTCCCTGACGCCCTCGTCCGGGCGAGACGTGCGGGTCACGGCCCGCTTCGTCGCGTTCAGCGGGCGGATGGGCGGCGCCATGGGGGGCAGCGCGGAGGTGAGCGAGGAGGAGATCAGCGGGCCCCTGATCTTCTCCCTGACCCCGAGGGGGGACGTGATCCTCCAGTCGCTCCCCGACCTCGGCCCCCGGGCCGAGCAGATCCTGAACCCGGTGAGCCTGGCCCGGGAGCTCTTTCCCCGCTTTCCCTCCCACCCTCCTTCCCTCCCCGGCTCGACGTGGTCCGACACGCTGACCTACGAGGCCGGCGGGGACGACGCCACGCTCCGGGCCGAGAGGCATCTCACGTACACGCTTCGGGAGGAGACCGCGGTGGGCGGGAGGCGGGTGCTTCGCATCACCAGCCGAGGACGGGCGCGCTACACCTTCCAGGGCATCCGCATGGGGATGGAGGCCCGCCAGACCCTGGAGGGCCCGGTGGAGGGTGAGATCCTATGGGATCCCTCGCGGCGGATTCCGGTCTCGGTTCGGACCGAGAAGCGGCTCACCGGCACCATGGAGCTGCCCGCCCTCGGCACGCCGCCCGTGCCCCTGGAGCTCCGGGGGACCACCCGGGCGCGGCTGGTGGGCAGCTGAGGCCCCGGTCCGGCGCCCCTCCCCCACCCTCAGCGACCTCCTGGACCCGGAAGGCGCCCAGTGCCCGGATCGAAGCCCGAGACCCCGGTGGATGGCTTCGCCGCCCTCGAGATCCGCGTGGGCCGCGTCGAGCGTGCCGAGCCGTTCCCCGAGGCGCGGAAGCCGGCGGTCAAGCTCTGGATCGACTTCGGAGACCCGGTCGGCGTCCTCCCCTCGTCGGCTCAGCTGACCCGCCGCTACACGCCCGAGGATCTCGTGGGCTCACGGATCCTGGCCGTGGTGAACTTCCCGCCCCTGCGCATCGCGGGGTTCGTGAGCCGCTGCCTCGTGCTGGGGGTGGTGAATCCCGACGATCCCGGGGACGTGGTCCTGGTCCGCCCCGACGACCGGGAGACCCTGGGCTGGGAGCTGGCGTGAAGGTGTCCCCCGGGCCGACGGATCCCGCCCGGGGGCGCTCCCCGGGCCCGGTGCGCCCGTGATCCGCTCCGCCGCGCTCCTCCTCGCCGCCGGAGCGGCGCTCTTCCACCTCTACGCGTCGGGAATCGCTCCCTTCACCGCCCTGGTCCAGCGGCCCGTGCACCTGGCGTTCATGGCGGTTCTCGGGTTCCTGGGCGTGGGCGCCGCGGGGGGGCTCCGGCTGGCCACGGACCCGACGGCGGACCCCCGGGGGGCGAGGCGCCGGATCCTGCCCTGGATCGTGGCTGCCCTCTTCGCCCTGGGCGCGGTTCTCTCCTGCGCCTATCTCGTATGGCAGCACGAGGCCCTGGTGCAGCGGACGGGCACGCCCACGGCGCTGGATCTGGCCATGGGCCTCGTGGCCGTGGCGGTGGTCCTGGAGCTGACTCGCCGGACGACGGGCTGGGGGCTGGTCGCGGTGGCCGTCCTCGCCCTGGTCTACGCCGTCTCCGGCCCCTGGCTCCCGGGGATCCTGGCCCATCGTGGATACGGGTTCTCCCGGATCATGGAGATCCTCTACCTCTCCACGGAGGGGATCTGGGGTGTGCCGCTGGGGGTCTCGGCGGACTTCGTCTACCTCTTCGTGCTCTTCGGTGCCCTCCTCGACGTGGCCGGCGGCGGGGCGCTCCTCATCGCCCTGGCGAACCGGGTGGCGGGCCGGACCCGAGGCGGGCCGGCGAAGACCGCGGCCGTGGCGTCGGCGTTCATGGGCTCCCTCTCGGGGAGCGCGGTGGCCAACGTCGTCACCACCGGCACCTTCACCATCCCGCTGATGAAGCGGGCGGGCTTCCGGCCCTTCTTCGCGGGAGCGATCGAGGCGGCGGCGAGCACCGGCGGCCAGCTCATGCCCCCGATCATGGGCGCGGGAGCGTTCATCCTCGCCACCTGGACCAGCATCCCCTACGTGGAGGTCGCGCTGGCGGCGGCGGCGCCGGCGATCCTCTACTACGCCGCGCTCCTCATGGCCATCCACTTCCGCGCGGGGCGAACGGGTCTCGAGCCCGCCGGCGTCGAGGAGCGGGAGCCGGTGCTCCCCCGCCTCCACCTCCTGATCCCCCTGGGAGTGATCGTGGCCCTCCTGGCCATGGGGCGCTCCCCGATGAGAGCGGCGTTCTGGGGCGTGGTGGGCGCGGTGGCGGTCTCGCTCCTGGGGCGGGACACCCGGCCGGGGGGCGAGGAGGCCCGGAGAGCGCTGGTGGGGGCGGCGGCCGGGACCGTCCAGGTCGCCGCGGCGTGCGCGGCGGCCGGAATCGTCGTGGGCGTGGCGTCCCTCACCGGGATCGGCCTCCGGATGTCGGAGCTGATCGTGACCGTCTCCGGCGGACACCTCTTTCCGGCGCTGCTCCTCACGGCCGCCGGCTCGATCGTCCTGGGAATGGGGCTCCCCACCACCGCGGCGTACGTGGTTCTGGCCGCCCTGGGCGCGCCGGCCCTGACCGAGCTCGGAGTCCCCCTCCTGGCCGCCCACCTCTTCATCTTCTACTTCGGCTGCATCTCCAACGTCACGCCGCCCGTTTCCCTGGCGGCGTACGCCGCGGCGGGGATCGCGAGCGCCCCCGCCATGCGCACGGCCGGAACCGCCATGATGCTGGCCTTCGCCGGGTTCCTCGTCCCCTTCATGTTCGTCTACGGTCCTCCCCTCCTCCTGGACGGGTCGCCGGCACAGATCCTCCTGGCGGTGGGTACCGGTGTGGCCGGGGTCACCGCCCTGGCGGCGGCGGCGATGGGCTTCGCGCGGGGCCCGCTGGGGGTGGTGGAGCGCGCCCTGCTGGCGGCGGCCGCGGTGGCCCTGATCTTCCCCGGCATCTGGACCGACGGCTTCGGTCTCCTGGTGCTGGGGACGGTCCTGCTGCGGAGGGGGGCGCCCCGGAGCGTGCCGGCGTGAGCCGGGACGGCGGCACGGGCCCGTCGAGCCGAAAGCGGGACGCACAGGACGGAGGAGGTGGCATGAGGCGGGAAAGCGAGAGAGAGGCGCGGGGGAGGCGGTCTGCCTGGGGTCGGAATCTGGGAGCCGCGGCGGTGCTGGGCGCCGTGGGCCTCGCCGGCGCGTGCGCCGGGGACGGGGGGCCGCGGCGGTTCATGAGCATCGGCACCGGGGGAACGGGGGGGATCTACTATCCCCTGGGCGGGGCGCTGGCCGGGCGCCTCTCGGTCCGGGACAGCGTGCGGCAGTTCACCGCCGAGGTCACCGGAGGCTCGGTGGAGAACGTCAACCGGGTTCGCGAGGGACAGATCGACCTGGGGTTTTCCCTGGCGCTCACGGCGTACGAGGCCTTCACCGGCGGCGAAGACTACGAGGTGCCGGTCGAGGGGCTTCGGATCGTCGCGCCCCTCTACCCCAACGTGGTCCACGTCCTGGTCCCCGGCGGATCACCCGCCACCTCCGTGGCGGATCTGGCGGGAAAGCGGGTGTCGGTGGGCTCGGCGGGGAGCGGCACCGAGCAGACCTCCCGCCAGCTCCTCGCGGCGTTCGGGGTCACCTACGACGAGATCGACGTCCAGTACCTCTCCTTCGCCGAGTCTTCGGCCGCGCTCCGGGACGGAGCGATCGACGCGGCGATCCTCTCCGTCGGGTATCCGGCCGCCGCGGTGCTCGAGGCCACCACCACCGGCGACGTGAGGATCCTTCCCGTGGAAGGGGGCGGCCGGGACGCGCTCCTGCGTCGCCATCCGTACTACTCCGCGGGCCAGGTCCCGCCCGGCGTCTATCCCGGGGTCGACCGGCAGATCCCGACGATCTCCATGCTGAACTGGATCGTGGCGATGGAGTCCCTGGACCCCACGGTGGTCAGCGGTGTGCTCAACACCCTCAGGGACGACCGTGTCCAACTGGTGAGGGTCCACGAGATGGCGCGCCAGATCGACCTCTCTTCCCTGGAAGACGCTCCCATCCCCCTCCACCCCGCGACCCGCCGGTGGCTGGAGGGTGGGACCGCGGCGACGACCGGCTCGGGCCCCTGACGGTCGCGACGCCGGCCGTCAAGGCGGACGCGACGATCGCACGGGACGAGAGAGGCGGGAAGACGCATGCGGACGGGCAGTTTCCTCACGATACTCCTCATCTCGATCCACCCCCTGCTCGCCCTCGGGCCGGGGAACGACCTCCTCTACGCCCAGACCAGCCACGGCGCGAACGGTGGGGACGGGGAGCCCCCGGCCACCACTCCCGCCGTGGGCGCGAAGCGCGTCTCGGGGGATATCGAGATCGACGGCCGCCTCACCGATCCGGCGTGGCAAGGGGTTCCGGCCGCGACCGGGTTCGTCCAGCGGGAACCCGTGGAAGGCGAGCCGGCCGAGCACGACACCGAGGCCCGTGTGGTCTTCGACGACGACGCCCTCTACGTCGGCGCCCGAATGTACGACCCGGATCCCTCCACGATCGCCGATCAGCTCGTCCGGCGGGATCAGTGGGGACAGTACGACTACTTCGAGTTCGCCGTGGACCCGAACCTCGATCGCCGTACCGGCTACCTCTTCCGCGTCTCGGCCGCCGGCGTCCAGCGCGACGAGTTCCTCTTCGACGACAACGAGCAGGACGACGCCTGGGACGCGGTCTGGGAGTCGGCGGTGGCCCGGGACTCGCTGGGGTGGACCGCGGAGCTCCGCATTCCGCTCTCCCAGATCCGCTACGAGCCGTCGGACACCGCCCGGGCGTGGGGCGTCAACTTCTCCCGTCGCCGGCTGAGGACCAACGAGGAGACCCACTTCGCGCTGGTGTCGCGGCTTCAGGAGGGCGTGGTGAGCCAGTTCGGGAGGCTCGAGGGCGTCCGGATCACCGAGGCTTCCAGGCGACTGGAGCTGCTGCCCTACGCCCTGACCAGCGCCCACACCGGTCCCTCGGAGCCCGGTGACCCGTTCTTCGACGGGAGCGAGGCGAGCGCCCGGACGGGGGCGGACCTGCGGGTGGGGGTCGGCGGCAACTTCACGCTGAACGCCACCGTGAACCCGGACTTCGGCCAGGTCGAGGCCGACCCGGCGGTGATCAACCTCACGGCGTTCGAGACCTTCTTCGAGGAGCGGCGGCCCTTCTTCGTCGAGGACGCCCGGGTCTTCGACTTCTCCCTGTCGGGACGTCAGAACCAGCTCTTCTACAGTCGACGGATCGGCCGCGAGCCCCAAGGCGACGGGCCCGACGACGCCGAATTCACCGAGATCCCCGAGGCCACGACGATCCTGGGCGCCGCGAAGTTCACGGGCCGGACCGGAGGGGGCCTCTCGGTGGGCGCCCTGGCCGCGGTCACGGAGGAAGAGACGGGCCGGGCCGCGTTCCGCGCCGGGGGTCCGGGAGAGGATTTCCTCGTCGAGCCCCGCGCCGAGTTCGGCGTCGTCCGACTGCAGCAGGACTTCAACGACGGCGCCTCGGCGATCGGCGGGATCGTGACGGGGATGCGCAGGGATCTGCCCCAGGACGGCTCCTTCGACGACCTGACCAGCGAGGCGTTCAACGGCGGGCTGGACTTCGAGCTCCAGTGGGACGATCGGACCTGGGCGCTCTTCGGGTTCCTGGCCGGAAGCCACGTCCGGGGCGATTCCACCGCCCTGATCCGGATCCAGCGCTCCTCCACCCACTACTTCCAGCGGCCCGACGCCCGCTACGTGGAGATCGACTCCGCGGCGACCTCGATGAGCGGGGCGGAGTGGCGCCTCCAGTTCGAGAAGCGCAGGGGGGACCTGACCTGGGCCGTGTGGGCCGCCGAGGTGACGCCCGGCTTCGAGATCAACGATCTGGGGTTCAGCCAGACCCAGGAGCGGCTGGACGGGGGCGCGCGGGTGGGATTCCGTGACATCACCCCCGGCGAGAACTTGCGAAGCTGGAGCGTGAGCGCGTTCACTTTCCACAACTGGAGCCACGACGTCCTGGAGACCGGCGTCGGGTCGCTCTCCAACTGGGGGGACGCCCACCTGCGGGGGGTCTTCCAGGCCCGCGGAGAGGTGGAGCTGCTGAATTACTGGGAGCTGAACGGGAGCGTGGGATACTCCCCGGAGAGCGTCAGCCGGACCCTGACCCGGGGCGGACCCGTCATGGTGGATCCGGCCACGGTCCGGTCCAGCTTCCGGTTCCAGAGCGACCGCCGCAACTGGTTCAACGTGGGGCCCCGGATCGAGTACAACCGGGCGACCCGGGGCGATTGGAGCGAGTTCAGCGTCGACGCCGAGATGGAGGTGCGCCCCTCCTCGGGCCTCCAGCTCGAGATCGAGCCCGAGCTGAGCCTCGAGAGAAATCCTCACCAATACGTGGGGGAGACGGGGGCCCTGGGGTACGCTCCGACCTTCGGGACCCGCTACCTCTTCGGCGACCTCGACCGCACCGAATTCTCCATGGAGACCCGGCTCGACTGGGCGTTCAGCCCCCACCTGACCCTCCAGCTCTTCGCCCAGCCCCTGATCTCCGCCGGCAGCTATCGCTCCTACCGGCAGCTCACCCGGCCCGGCACCTACCGCTTCGACGTCTTCGAGGAGGGGACGTTCGAGGACGCCGCTGCCACCTGCGTCGGAGGCCGGACGTGCGAGGCCCCGGACGGGACCCGCCACGTGGACTTCGACGGGGACGGGACGCTGGACTACTCCTTCGAGGACCAGGACTTCAACGTCCGCTCGCTCATCGGAAACGCCGTGCTCCGGTGGGAGTACCGGCCGGGCTCCCGGATCTTCTTCGTCTGGCAGCACCAGCAGTCCGAAGAGGCGGCTCTCGGCGATTTCTCCTTCGGCCGGGACGTCGGCGCCATGTTCGGGGCTCCCAGCGATGATCGCTTCATCATCAAGGTCGACTACTGGCTGGGGCTCTAGCAGCCCGCCCGGATGACCGTCCCCCTCGAGTGCCAGGACGACCGGTTCTCCCTTCCCGCCGATCGCCACTACCTGAACTGCGCCTACATCAGCCCCCTGCCACGGGCCGCCGAGGAGGCCGGAATCGCCGGGATCCGTCGAAAGCGGGTCCCCACGACGATCGGACCCCGAGACTTCTTCGAAGACGCGGAGCGGGTCCGCCGCCTCTTCGCCGAGCTGGTGAACGCGGAGGCGCCCGAGCGGATCGCGATCCTGCCGGCCGCTTCCTACGGGATCGCGGTGGCCGCCCGCAATCTGCCGGTGAGCGCCGGCCAGAACCTGGTCATGACCCACGAGCAGTTTCCGGGCAACGTCTACGCGTGGCGCCGCGTCGCCCGGGAGGCGGGGGCCGAGATCCGAACCGTGAGGCCGCCCGAGGGTGCCGGCCGGGGTATGGGGTGGAACGAGCGCATCCTGGAGGCGATCGACCGGGACACGGCGGTGGTCACCCTGGGTCACGTGCACTGGACCGACGGGACCCTCTTCGATCTCGAGGCGATCGGGACCCGGGCCCGGGAAGTGGGCGCGGCGCTGGTGGTGGACGGGACCCAATCCGTGGGCGCGCTCCCCTTCGACGTGGAGCGGATCCGGCCCGAAGTCCTGGTCTGTGCCGCCTACAAGTGGCTCCTGGGCCCCTACTCCCTCGGCCTGGGCTACTTCGGGCCCCGCTTCGACGACGGGGTGCCGCTGGAGGAGACCTGGATCGCCAGGGAGGGGAGCGAGGACTTCTCCGGACTCGTGGAGTACGTGGACGCGTACCAGCCCGGGGCGGTGCGTTACGACGTGGGAGAGCGCAGCAACTTCATCCTCCTTCCCATGCTCCTGGCCTCCCTCCGGCTCCTCCTGGAGTGGCGTCCCGAGCGGACGCAGGAGTACTGCCGGCGGATCGTGGGGCCCTTGATCGAAGAGGCCCGCGCTCTCGGCTTCGACATCGAGGACGAAGCGTGGCGCGCCGCCCACCTCTTCGGGCTCCGCGTGCCCCCCGGCACGGATCCCGGAGCGCTCCGGGACGCGCTGGAGGAACGGCGCGTGGCGGTCTCGCTGCGGGGATCGGCGGTGCGGGTCTCGCCCAACGTCTACAACGACCCCCGGGACATCGAAGCCCTCCGCCGGGTCCTGCGGACGGTGACCGCGGCGAAGTGAAGAGGTCGGGACCCTAGCGAGACCCGAAGACGATCTCGGCCTGGTCTCCCACGTCCACCCCGTGCGCCACCATCCATCCCTGGGCGACCTCCACGGCGAACATCGCCGGGCGCGCCGACTCGTAGAACTCCTCGGTCTCGGGCTCCATCTGCTGGATATCCACCACTTCCAGGGCCGAATCCAGGAAGGCGATGTCCAGGGGGACGTAGGTGTTCCTCATCCAGAAGGAGCGCACCTCCTCGTCCTGGAAGACGAAGAGCATTCCTTCGTCTTCGCCGAGGCTGGTGCGGTTCATGAGGCCCCGCTCCCGCTCTTCCGGCGAATCGGCCACCTCGGCACGGACCGTATCCCCTCCGAGGATCACCCACGCCATCCCCGGCTCCGGGAGGTTGCCGGAGCCCGGGAGGGTGTCGGCCCCGCCGGTCCCGGTCGACCCCTCGGCGTCGCCGTTCGGCGAATAGCACGCCGACGCGGCGCCGGTGACGAGGGTGCATGCGACCGCGAGAAGGGGGATTCCGGCGAGTCGGAGGGAAGGCGAAAGGGGGCCGCTGGCGCCGGGTTCGAAGAGAGGAGGTGTCATGGACGGGAAGGTCGCTGGGAGTTCCGTTTCACGTCGGTCCGACCGGAGCGTCGCACCGGTCGCCAAAGCGATACCGATCTGCTAATATAAGTCGCTCTGCCGGCGGCAGCGGTCGCACGCGGTCGCGGCGCCGGCGGAAGCGAGAGAGAGAAGAGAGGCGAAAGCCTGTCGAAGGATAGATCGAACCCCTAGCCACGGCGTCGAGGCATGGTCGACCCGGAACTCCTCGAGATCCTNNGCGGTGGAGGAGGGGAGCCTCGTCAACCGGGGAGGGGAGTCGGTGCAGGAGCCGATCGACGGCGGGCTCGTCCGCGAGGATGGCCGGATCCTCTATCCGATCCGGGACGACATCCCGGTCATGCTCATCGACGAGGCGATCGAGCTGGACCGACTCTGATTCCCGGCCGCGCGGGGCCTCCCGGGGCTCCCGTCCGCACCGCCGGGGTCTCTCTCCGACACGAAAACAACGCTGAACCGTCGACGGCCTCCCGGAGGCTCGCGCCCAGCTTCGGCCGGGCGCCCGGCCTCCCCGGTCGCGACGGAGAGCTCGACAACCCGTTCGCATGCGCATGAGCTATAGACGGCGGCGAGCGGCCTCCCCGAGCGCGGGAGCCGTCCGCACGATCTCCTGGACTCACCTCCTTCTCGTCATTCTGGGTGCCCTTCTCCTGGGCGCCTGCGGCGGGGAGTACCCCCAGTCCACGATCTCCCCCCAGACCGACTTCGCCGACGTCATCCACTCGCTCTACGTGAGCATCTTCTGGTGGACGATGGTGATCCTGGCGGTGGTCTGGCTCCTGCTGGCCTTCATCCTCTTCCGCTTCCGGGAGCGGCCCGGCGGGCCGGAGCCCGAGCAGACCCACGGACACCTGGGTCTGGAGGTCGGGTGGACGGTGGGACCGGCGCTGATCGTGGTGGCGATCGCGATCCCCACGATCCAGGCGGTCTTCGCCACGCAGCGCGACCATCCACCCGAGGCCGAGCCTGTCGTGGTCGAGGTCGTCGGGCACCGGTTCTGGTGGGAGTTTCGCTATCCGGAGAGCGGGGTGGTGACGGCCAACGAGCTCCACCTCCCGGTGGGCCGACCCGTGAGCCTCCAGCTCCGCTCGGCCGACGTGATCCACTCCTTCTGGGTGCCGCAGCTCGGGGGCAAGCGGGACGTGAACCCGGTGGTGGCGACGCCGGAGGGGGAGGATCCTCGCTACACCTGGCTCCACTTCACCCCGCGGACCGAGGGCACCTACATGGGCCAGTGCGCCGAGTTCTGCGGCGCCTCCCACTCCCTCATGGGGGTCCGGGTGGTGGTGGAGCCCGCCGAGGACTTCCGGGCCTGGCAGGAGGGGTGGCTCGAGCCGGAGTACTCGGCCGTGCAGTGGCCGGGGTCCGGAGCCGAGCAGGGCGCCGACACCGCGGCGCCGAGCCCCGAGGAGCAGCTCGTCGCCCGGGGGCGCCGGGTCTTCCACGAGGAGAGCTACTGCGTGCTCTGCCACGCGATCAACGGCACCAGCGCGGCCGGCAACATCGGTCCGAACCTGACGAACATGGGGAGCCGGAGCACGATCGCCGCCGGGATGCTGGAGAACACGCGGGAGAACCTGGTGCGCTGGATCCGGGATCCCGCTTCGGTCAAGCCCGGGGTCGAGATGCCGGGCTCCGAGGCGCCGGCGACCCGGACCGGGGGCGGAGAGTGGCAGGCGACGGGCCTGGACGAGGAGCAGCTCGAAGCCGTGGCCGCCTACCTTTCCAGCCTGACGGGCCAGTGACCACCGCCAGCGGGACCGGGAAGGCCCGGCCGGCCCACGACAACGCGAGCGAAACCGCCCTGGAATAGAGCGAGATGTCCGTAGCCACCGCCACTGCCGAGACGCTCCACGAGGCCGGTCACGGGGAGGAGACCGGCCTCTGGAGCTGGATCACCACCGTCGATCACAAGCGGATCGGCATCATGTACTTCGT